>Ga0307509_10001446_pt1 | contig 40102 bp, 33 predicted proteins | sample 10_EM_MG_FD_202245 | JGI IMG/M metagenome (GOLD analysis project Ga0307509, IMG submission 202245) | Populus trichocarpa ectomycorrhiza microbial communities from riparian zone in the Pacific Northwest, United States - 10_EM | ecosystem: Host-associated > Plants > Roots > Unclassified | place...
CAATACTTATTTTATTTTTTTATTTTACTTAAAAAGGTTGATTGTGGTGGGTTATTATAGCTTGTATGCACTGTTCCAAGATGAAGGTTTGTGAAATACTGGTCAGACCAATATTTCAGAAACCTTCATTTTGAGATGATTATTGAGTTTTGATTATTGAGGTTTTGTGGCAACCAGACATGCCACTCAAACACAAAATAGCATTTTGTCGCAAACCTTCATAACCGGGGTCAAAACGAAGGTTGGAGGTGGCAACCAGACGCGCCCTAAAAAGTAAATAGGTGGCTGGGGTGAAATACGGTAGTGGAGAAATAGCGACGCCACAGAGAGGGAGGGAGGGAGGGAGGGAGGGGAATAAAGTGCAGTTCGGAGGTGCATCACACGATCAAGTGAAACAAGCGATCGTCGTTTGACCCTTGAGAGGTGGAAACTTAACAGCTCTTTTGAAAAGCATGGCCATAATCTCGACCGGCGAGCTATTTAGGCGTGTATTAGCGCGTTGAGAGGAGGGATAAGAGGTGAAGCCCAAGAAAGCTGGTATGACTTGGCCGGTTTTCTGCTGTTTGAGCGCTGCACTTGGTCAAATATATATATTGTATATTCATTTATGAAAAGCCTATTCGTAAAAACTCTTTATAATTCACTACCTCCGGCACGTCTCTAATCTCCGGGTTCAGAGACAGAATGCCTTGAGAAAGGTTAGTGCTTTCCTGACGGGGTATCAGATAAGTCTTCCTTTGGGAGGTGTTGGATCTCATTAACTGGTATACGCAAATCTGTTAACTTTCCAAACTAAACCTATCCTGGTCTCGCGGAGATAGCGAATCGCATGAGCTTTTACGGTACCTGTGTCTGGCATAAAGTCTCTGGATTTGGGGCGGGCTCATTTTTTTTCTTTCTTTGTCTAGATGTAACAATAGCCATACAGATATTATCAAGACACTTTGGAAGACACAAGTACCCGTCCCAGTATTTACACTGCCAGTTATGGTGGCAGTGCAACGTAGCACCAAGGTATTAAGGTCTCCGGATAGACAGAGATAGTTGCCGGCTTCATGGGAACCGGGTCGCACCGTGCTGGGGAGAGTGAGACAAGCACTCCACCATCCAAGAATCTCTTCCGGCGTAAACCGCGCTGCGGTATTTGCAGGATATCAGACGAAATGATACGGTATTCCTTCTAATACCACCATGCCGACACTTGAATAAACTACCGCTAGACTTGTGGTACCACCGGCACGTCCGTCTCAATCAACTTCCAAATCAACTTCTGACGAGCCTGGTTCGGCGGCCCCAGAGCCACCAATCTTCTTCTTCTTCTTCTTCTTCTTCTTCTTCTTCTTCTCCTTCTCCTTCTCCTCCTCCTCCTCCTCCTCCTCCTTTCCTTCCCCTCCGTCTTCCGAAACAGAAGATCATAAACATGCCACTAAGATTCCCAGTAAGGATCACTCTACCTTAGGCCCAAATCCCAAATCCGCAGGGAGGACAGAAACAAGAGGGACATGAGTGTTAGCACGGGTCTCGGGGTGAGGAAGAGGGGGCGGGGTTTGAGACAGGGTGGCAGGATAATACGACGGCCCGAAGTTATTTTCACTCAAAGCGCCGTTAACTAACGGAATCTTCTTCCGTTTTAACTTTTTCTTTCTTTTTCTTCTTCCTGCTTTACTGGTACTACTACCCTTGGCATGGATACTGGGTGCGATAGGATGGAGTAGTCTGCAAGCAAGACGAAAGGGAGGGGTACGGTACGATACTAGTTGAGGTGTGCCTCGAGGGGGGTTCTACGGTTGAGGATATCGGCAGGTTAGTGTGCTAGATTGGTCGAATGATGTAACCGGGAAAACTAGCGTTGCGCTTAGCTTATTCCAAGGATGCCGGATTTACTTTGGTTTTTCTTTTTTTTTTTTACCCTTCTCCCCCACTCGGGGACTACTGGATAATATCAAATTAGAGGTCAATCCACAGATTAAGTTTTAGGTATCATATCATAATGGCAACTGCATCAACAGTGCGGGTGTTGCACTATCCCTCAGGCCATCTGAAAGTCTTAATAGTAAGATTCATTGCTATGGACGCTAAGATTAGATTGGGCAATGATTACCTCTACATGGTCAGGAAATAGGGCTTTTCGGACATTTCAGCTTTTAAATGACTCAGCACTTGGGGCTAGCTTCAATACTCTCGGCATTCAAATCGCTCCGGAACAACCTTGGTATGTCCGGCCCGAGGGATGATATTCATCGCCCACCGCCGTGTGTGGTCCTTCCCCCCCCCCAAAAAAAAAAAAAAAAAAACACCGCGGACCTTGTGTTAGGGGCGCCGTCTGATGATATGGTTGGTGAGTCAGCCGAGTGATCTTACATGACATCTGCGATGAGTTCTTTGTGCTTAAGAAAGTATGGTATCCGTTCCTCCCACAAGAGAAAAAGAAAAAAAAAGTGTCGGGAGAAAACATATCATAATAATATTATACACCTGGAGTTGGTGGGCACGGTGTGGTCATGCCGACTCGCCTGTTCGGGTTGTCCTCATCCCGGGACGTAACTGGGCACCAGGGAGGGGTCATTAGAGAGTGGTTTATCAGTTCTTGGTTAAGAGGAAATACGGGGAGCGCTATGCGTGGAGGCCGCTATATCGATCCTGCTAGGTATTCATGACCAAGCATAAATTCCTGGCTATGATAGAAGGATAGATCAAATGAGAGAGGGCAAGAGTTACCCTTCCAGGTAGGCGGACTAGAGGAGTAAAGGTGAGGAATGCCAGTATGCTAACTGAGCTGGAGAAAAAGACGATTGAACATGTTTTTCACTGCTGACCTAGATTGGACATAGTGTGGAGCAGGGTCAATGAGAAGATAGGGGGTTTCATCCCTGAGGTAAGAAGTCTTTGGATCTACTGAGGGCTGAGTAGGATTGATAAATGGTTTTGTTGATATTGTTTCTGCCTATGGTTTGTATTTTCTTGCTGATGGGGATCCCCTTTTAGAAGAGTTTTTGTTGCCATCTTATCACTTGTTTTCGGTTGCTTATCGAGTGCTTTGGGTTTTTATGCGGTAGCCTAGCTGTTGCATACATACGGAAGTTGTGCCCTTACACAATTGTTGAAGGATCTAGCAAAAAAAAAAACAGGTGAGTATCGTACGGCACAGTTCGTGGGCAGCCTGGGATATACGGACGGGGAAGTAAAAACCCCGCTTTTTCTTTCTTTCCACATATTACGCCCCTAACTTTACACTTTCACCTTCACATTCACCTTCCTTTGCACCTTCGCTTGTTTGCTTGCCCGCTTCCCCTCCTCTAATTCCCAGTTTGGCTCTGCTTGGGGGGTAGCACGATGGTTCGAAGACCATCATATGTTATGATCCTGAATGTCAGCCAACACGGGGGGGGATGAGGGGATGGGGTGAGTGAACGCAATCAATCACTTGTTCGGAGGAGCAGGAAGTTTATCGCAGTGCGGTTAACTTTTTTTTTTTTCCCTTTATTATTCCCTTTTTTTATTATCTCTCCACTTCTTTTTATAAAAAAAATCATTACACTTTTAGTTTCCTGCTTTCTTGCTCTCGCAAGCTAACTTACTACTTGGAGGTGTAATTCATAACACCCCCTACCTTTCATTTGCACTTTTCAATCCTGCAGTAGAGTAAGTTATTGCCATGCAGATTCAGAACGCCAGAAGTAAAGCATCGTGAGTGCATCGGTTTATCCTAAATCTTCTTCCTTACCTTCTGTAACAATAATAATGAGGCCATTCTTCAGCCCCAGTGAACAGCTCATTCCAATCACACATTGCCAATAACAAACCCCCCATCCTCCTCCTCCTCCTCCTCCTCCTCCTCCTCATTCAAAAAGCTTTGTGTTCTCAAGAAAAAGAGTAAATGAAATGAAAAAGAAAGAAAGTAAGTAAGATGCCAAGATCATTATTATAGTTACTATCGTCCTATCCTCACGCATTTTCGCGGCCACAATGAATTATGGATGGTTGCTTACTACATACAAGAGCGTAGAGGGCGTAATATAGTTATTAATCCAACGATGAGAGAGTCAAGTGTTTACCGGGGGATATCTCCGAATTCCGGGTTAGCTAACTAACCCATTTGCGGGATGTGTGCATGCGTCCGTGCTGTTTTGTACAGCACGTAAACAGACATACCGGTATCATACCTGTAGAGTAATTCGAAATGCGATAGGGTTACTGAAGAAAATGGTATTCGAGTAGAGCAGACGACCGTAGGAAGGAGCAGGCTTTTTTTTTTTAGTAATAAGTAAGTAAAGCGGGAATGGGGTAGCGAACTTAGCGCGACGTCTACCATGGAGATTTTTGGGGAGAGGATGATTATTAGTTGGATTTATTCCGGGAAATGGATTATGATCCTCTGTAAGAAATATAAAAAAAGTTGGGACGAAACTTTTTTTTTTTGTAATCGAGGATAGCTATGTCATGATAAGGGATGGGATGAAAATTATGCAGGGAGCATCAACACAAAGGAAATTGCCAGATGACCTCGGAGTCCGGTTAGTCTTACGGCAGTAACGGAAGTCTGGAGATATCTGCGTTGAAGATATGTGATATCGCATTCCTCTCTTTTTTTTTTAAAAAAAAAAAAAAAAGTGGAAGAGGAAGAGGAAGGAATAAATTCACTTGTGTGGGTGGGGATGGTGGGCGGAGGCTGTTGAGGATGCCGTATCGAATCGAGGAAGGAAAGGATTGCCCGTATGGGGCGGACCGTTTTGGGCTAGGATAATTCCTAATAATTATTCTCCATCTGTGTGTGATCTTTGTATGCTGGAGGAGTGAACCGGTAGTGGGTAGGGTAGGAATTCTCCAATGACCTTTTTTTCTTCTTCGAAAAACAACTTTTCGTCGTACTTGTATATTCGAGCAGTTTCTCGCTAAGGTATCGGAGCTGCCCTAGCTTTGACATCGTACTTGTCGAGTGTTTTGTGCGCTGCGAGTCATGTTCTGTGACACATGATTTGCAAAAATGGAGGCTCCTTGTCTTGGTGTGAGATTATATCTGGTCACTTTTACTACTCCCCGGCGTCGCCCTGGTGTGCTATGGAGTAGCGCAGGGCTTGAATAATGAAAAGGGCGAAGGTATCGTGCTACGGATTGAAAGAGCCCGAGGGGAGTTATAATACCAGTGTTGAAATGGAAAAAAGTGACATTTGACCCCGGTCAGATTGAATAATATGTGATCTGGTGCAATCTGCCTGGCCGATGTGCGATTTTGGCTTGCGTATGGGGGGTTTTTTTTTGTTTTTTGCGGAAGGGAGAGCAAACTGGGGAAAGGTTATAATTATATTATTATTTTGGTTGTTCAGCCACTTTCTCACTCTCACTAGTGGCCATGGTCATCGTGATGGCTGCTATCGCACCGTATGGTTCTACCGGGAGGCTCTGGAAGATACGAGAGGCCTAAGGAGCAAGAATGAAACGAAATTGGCCATCAATGACAAGAATGAGCTGACGCATAGCATCCTTCTATCCATCCAGCTATGGCATCATTTTCGTTTCAATGTTTAGTTTTCCCTGTCCTTATGTTTCGTATGACCCGGTTTTCCATCTGGTTGGTTGGTGGTCTCTCAGCACCTTTGGCTTGGGTATTTCCTATGCAACGCAAGGCACCTCGCTGATAATTCATTTATTTATTCCCACACTTATTTACCAATTTACTGGACCTCCTTCACTCGCTCGCACCCGTTACAACACCATTTATTTTATTGTTTATTCAAACTTATTCATAGTGTTCTTTTATATCTTATCCCCCCCCGGGTTTGCGCGAGGCTCAACATCGGACGGATGTCTGGATATGGTTGGTGGTTGGTTCTGATGTGGTTTGGGCTGGTTTGGGCTGGCTTGGGCCTGCTGCGTCGGGCTGGGCAGGACGAGTACAGTAGTTTTTTATCCCGATACGCCTGCATGCATGAAGTGCAGGAGATCCGCTCTGTTCCTTTAACTACCACCACTACTCGAGTAACCCTTTCTTTTTTCGAGCTTGTGAAAAAGCAAGCAAAAGAAAAGGAAGGAAAAGTAGAGGTGGTCAATAGGCGAGCGAATAATCCTCTTGCGGGCGGGAAGAACGACAGATGCAGGAGTGTACCGTAGGAAAGTGTTAGGTTGGGAAAGTGGAATTTACCATGAGCCTCCCGAACAGATGATGGTGATTCGAACATGACAAGGTGATGTGATGAACTGAACTGAACAAAAAGAAAACTGAGAAGACCCGATACGACGGTTCGGCCACTTGGGAGCCATCCGAAAATACTGTGCCCCCCTCCTTGACGACATCCCTGCCATTGCACTCACACACCCTGGTCCACTCACACTCACTCACTCACTCACAACCTTGGTGCCCTTGCCACCCCCTGTTGCCTTCTACAGTTATCCTACCGGGCCCACCTGCGATCCTATCAGACTACGACACTGCTTCACCACCACCACTTCGCTTCATACGCACGCACAAAGTGATAAGTAGAATTCATTGTTCTACCATAACTCCCCCACCAAGTGCATTTCTGCTTTTACTCCCATACCACAATACCCCCCCCCAAACCGTTGTTCCCTACTGTAAAAACCAGAAGACCGAAAGACCCAGAGAAAAGGACGTTTACACCCCCTAATACTGTGCGTGTTCCATGATAACTGACATTGGGGGGAGCTGGTGTGGTGCGCGCTTTAGATTTGTTTTTTTGTTTTTTTTCATTCTTTTCCCACCCATACGCTTCCCCGCCAGGGCTTCCGATTAGTTACGCACAGTCAGACTTTCATTGCCATTCGTCAGGCGAGGGCAAATGACAAAAGAGAGGGCAAGGCATCTCCCTTCCGTGGCTTGAAATGGGGCACATATAAGGAGAGTTGGGACCTCCCCCCTCTACAATCATATGGGCTGTATTTTGAAGGGGTTATTTCTCGGCCAGTTTTATCAAGCATATTTTCCTTCATTATCTTCCTGCCTCTATCCTCCATCTATTAATTCCTGTCGACCCACTTTCCTTTTTCAGTTGCAAGAGAAGTAAATATCTTGGAGAGCTCAGGTTTCTATGTTCGAGACGGAATTTTTATCGCATTCAGGAATACAGAAGTGGTGGTTTCCCGCTCGAGAGTGACCGATATTTTTTTTTGATTTATCTCTCTTTTTTCTTCTCCTGACTCGAATTCGTTCGGGTCTTGTGGGGAACCTGAATATACTTTTTTTTTCCTCCTCAGGACTTTTTTCCCAAACAGATCATTTGACACCCACTAACCCCCTTACACACCCACATCTGGAATATATTTTTTATATATACTCTTCCCCCTCAGGCATAAATATACCCCGCATCACAAGTCTTCGACGGATCCTTAGCGTGATGGGAGGGCTCTTCATCTCGACAACCACACCAGCTTCCCCGAGGAAGCCTTCGTTATCACCGCAGCAAGTGATTGAAGACGAAGAACCAGTACCAGCATACTTCCTAGACGAGTCTGCAGGAATAGAGACTTCATCGCCGACGTCAGTGGAAGACATGGGAAATGGAATGTCCATCTCCACCCTCACCTCCTCCTTCCGAGGGACAGTGAGCTCGGGAGGCGAACGCAAGCCTATTAAGCCGGCAATTAAAAAGAAGGACATCTGCTCAGAAGCAGGGGCAAGACTCAAGAAGTTCGTCCGCTTCCTGGACAGGGTTGAGATTGTTCCTGCAGCACCATTTTTGATGTTCGATGAGCCCTCCAACAAGAAGCAAAGGACCCGCGATGCCTTCAACGACCCAGCGATAACCGCTGGCCTCGGCCGCGCTGGCTCACCAAATCGGTCGCCAAACAGGTCGCCGAATCGGTCGCCGAACATGTCACCCAATAGCTCGTCCAAGCATCTCCCCAGCACCAACATTGACAATTATCTCTCCCCTCCAGAAGAGTTATACCTCTACAACCCCCCGTCCCCACCCCCGTCGTGGCGGATCCCACCTTCGTCACTTACCGGCCCGCAACCACACGTTGTTACGCCGCCGCGTGTGCGATCCCCTTCACGTCCTGGCGAGGAGATCGATCTCATGGCCGGGGATAACCCTAGGGATAGTGGGATTTATATGGACTCCTCGGAGGACGAGGACGAGATTCGTCCAGTTATTGCGAGGAAGATGTGGCACGGAGAGGTGCGATTTGAGGATCAGTGGGGGCGTAGGTTGATTCCTGTCGAGAGGAAGGATGCTTTCCGATTTGACCTTTGGCCGGTCGAGGAGGATGTCGATAATGAGGTTGGGGATGGGAGTGGCTGGGTTGGGCGATTCCGAGGAATGAGTCGGGAGTAGAGTTGAGTTGAGTTGGTTTGATACACTATCACTAGTGGAGTGCGTTGTTGAAGTTGGTGTCTGAGGTCAGATTGGTGTATAGGCTTCTTAGTTGTGCTGCGTTCTGTGTGGTTTTCCTCTTCTTCTTCTGTTTAATATTTACCTTGGGTTTGGAGTTTGGTTTTTACTCTTCACCTTTCTCCTAACTATATCTCAGCATTATCTGGTGTTTTTAATCTTTCGGTTTCAGTTTCATATTTTCCCTTAGCCTCATCCTTTTTTCCTCAGTTTAGTTTTCATCATTTCTGGGCTCTTTTCCTTCTTCTCGTTGGTTTTTTTTCTCTCTCATCTTGCAGGAGGATTGATTTAGCAACGGTATTTCTAGTCTGGATTGTTGAAGTACAATACACACATAAACGGATAGCGTCTTTCCTCTTATATTTCCTCATACCTATATTTTCCCATCTTTTCCATTCTTTTCTCATTACCATAACAGAGCCGTTTTCTCGTTTATTTTTTTTCTTTTCCTACGATACTTAAGTCTAGCTAGCGAAGGGAAAATTGAAAGTGGTGGAAAAAAAAAAAGATGGAAAAAAAACCCTCCCCTCTCCTCTGTCATTATATTAAAGCCACAGTGGCTCGGATTGGCTATCCGAGACAACCCGGGTGTAGGTCATGTGCACTCACTCGACCACATCCACATTCCCCACCCTCATATCATGCTGGTAGTGGGCAGTCACTCTGCCCAGCCACCCGGTGGAGAATGTATAGTCAGGGGTGCAGTATTCGAGTACGTACGTCTATCCACTTAGTCTGCTTATTGCGCGGATCAGCTCTTACCGTAGATTAGTTCCACCCAGGATTACTCGGTAACGGATGATCATGGGTTGGAAAGGCACCATGGAAGCATTATTGGTCTGGTGGGAAGAGAAATGTACAGGGGGGACTTCATCGTAGAACGAGGTATATCACAAACTAGCCCCCGTCTCCCGCTCGAGCTAGGGAACATACAGCTTGACGAGTGAGGGCTTGTGACCACCGCGTGGTCTGCCCACGCGTACCGATCCTGTGCGCCTCAGTGGCCGGGCCGGGTGTGGGTCTTTGGAGATTAACACAGGATCTATGTTTTTTTCCGTAGTGTACCTGCAGCGTCAGCCTGCACTTGGGTCGGATGGAGGAGGGGGAGGGGCGGGTTCGATTTCCAGTGGAAGAGTGTGGAAGGGTGGGCCTGTGGGAGGATGAAGAGAGGGCGGCAGGATGTGTCACGGATAGTCACTCGGAACTGGTGGGGTCTGAGGGTTGGGGCTCAAAGGGCTCGATGGAGTTCTCGTGGAAAAGGACGCTGTTGCGCTCTTGGGCTGCTAGGGCTTTGAGTACATCCAATCATTCCCGTCTAATATGAGAGGACGACAAAGAATATCGTGAGCCAAGTCTCGTAATACCGAGCGGCCTGAAAATTGTAACCTAAGTTGGTACTGCCCTCCTCCCCGAAAACAGGGGATAAAGTATATTTTGTATCGGCGCTGAGACATGAACAGATATTTTACCAAATATTTCTCTAATCCTTGTTCTTCAGGTATTTGTCGCCGGGGATGAGCAGACAATTGGCACAGTAAACCGTAGGCCACATGGAGACCCTGTCTACGAGTAAACGCCCCACGCATGGCTGTGGGAGCCCCTTTATCACGGATTTACCCGCCCACTTCGTGGCACCTATCAGTGCCCATCTTGGAACCCAGAAATAAGAAAAGCAGCCCATACCGTAAACCCATTATTATATGGCTGGCCTGACTTCATCGCCGAGAGTCATGGCTTGAGCTCAACAGAGACAACCACCTACGGTTGGATTGTTCAAAGCCCACTGAAGGAAAGGGAAAGGAACAGGGAACCAACCAATACCTGCCACTCCAAGACAAATCTCAATGCAGCTGACAAGAACATACAAAGCAGACGCTGCGAAAGCCACCTTCCCTGACTCAACGCGCTTGTCTCGCTTATTCACCAACCAATGAAACCCGATACCGAGAACGAGATGATCACCCCGGCCCGCTGCCAAGCATGATCCTCGGTCAAGTCGTTCCCCTGACGACCGTAGGCAACGAAAGGCATCGCCGATGCCTAGGATCCGCTAGCCACTAAAAAGTAAATTAATGTTGAGTCAGAGATTAAGTATGGGCTTCGCCGCACGCAGTTGACCAGGGTAAAAGTAGTTCACTATATATCACTCGAGGCGCCATTCAAGGGGCTGGGCAAAGAGAATTAGAATTCGCCAGGTTAGGTTGGAAAAAGTCAGCTCGCCCAACGAAGGAAAAAAAAAAACAAGCTTCATGTGGGGGCATAAAATTTGATAAAATGACCCTAAGGTTTTTATAGTTTTGGGGCTGTTCCCTCTATGGTGTTTTAGAGGGTGCCGTGGGGGGGGCGTTGAAAAAAGCAATCTATCTCCAGTGGCGTAGTGATCCTCTCTCAGGGGCTCCCTTGTGCCCCTCAAGGGAAACAGCAGAACTCGCTCGAAGGACGGCAGACCAGCTGGCTTGCGATCTTTCGCCGGCAAAGATTGCCCCCCAAGACCATAAAACCACGCGGGTGGGCGCTGGTGATCGAGCCATTGTCACCGATTAGTGGTTTTTGTTTTTTTCTTTTGGAAAAAGTGAATTGTGAAAACTACGAAGTGAAAACTACGAAATGACCCGTATTTCCCTGGTGAGTACTCGTAGACGTATGATACTATGCATCACAATACGACGCAACAATGTTCCACGCCAGATAAATGTGCGCAGATATCGTGAGCTTGAAATAGATTGCACTTCTATGGTTTCTTTTTTGGTGAAAGGTGAATTATGGAGCAGTAAGTTACACACCCCAACAAAGCCCTATTTACTATACTCTCACAATAGTTCCACAGGCCAAGGGCTGCTGTACGAGAACAGTAGCCGAAGTTGCCTTGTACTCTGAATCTTCCTTTGTGATACCCTGAGTATTAGGTAGCAAAAGGTGCGCCTAGCCCGCATTCAATTGCCACATTTCCTCTCTCCGTCTCACCTCTAGGGACCATACCGGTAGGATTATTACCAAAATTCTGTTAGTTTCAAATGCTCTTCTAGAGGAACATTCAGTCAAACAGCTCCTGTCTCACATTACTTGCCCAGCCTTCAGGTGCACAAGGGTTGATGGAGAGAAGGAGTCTACTCCTCTAGGGCTTTGTGGCAAGAGCTAGGAACCATATTTGATATCAGACTAGAGGCTCCCGAAAAATCTACCTCACTAGTTAATGCTCAGGTTAGGTACCCGGTGCCGCGTAAACACGAGTTTTAGGTTTTTTTTTAAAAAAAAGAAAGTGGTTGAGGTCTTCAGTCCAGGCGACAAGGCTCACTGTAAAGACCCGGGGTCTCACTCGGGCGTCCAAGGGGCAAGGCCGACAGGAAACAACCATTTGTAAGAGTGGAACATATATAATGTCAAAGGAGTGTGCCGGAGCACATATAGACTCAGTAACTTCCCACATTCTTGCCCCAAGACTGCGAGGCGAGCCATCCAAGTCTAACCCTCATGAGGAGTGGGATTTCGTGATTGCCAACGCAAGCCTGACCTAGCAGATGGTGGAGAACTTTAAAGCCGTGCGAGGGCTGCTTGTCCGAGCCACCCGTAAGAGGTCGTGTGGCATCATACGAACTTTCAATTTCGGAAAACTGCCATTTAGCACATCCGACCTTGTGCTAGAGCTGCCTATACTAGGAGACCGATTCCCCCGCTGGGGGCAGTGGAATCGGATCTGTTGATATTTGGTCAAATACGTCCTTCTAAAGCATGCTTGTTTTAGCACCGACTTAGCGAATAGGAGACTTTTAAGATCTAGCGATGATACCACTACTACTCCTCCACACACATGGATCTCCTAGGACCCTCCTGAGGGATCCCCACCTTAATAAACCCTATCTAGCCATATTTGTATCAAAACTGAATTTGAGCTTAGGAATATCCTGCTAATTGATAAAGGTACTCACAGTTAATTGCTGGAAACTCACTAATGTTGAGTTGCCAGATTTCTCTTTGATAGAACGTACAAGTACTGCGGGGAGGTGTGAGGAAGGGGATGTCTCGGGTTTCTGGGAAGGGTGGTGCTGGAATGCGGAATACCCCCTGGCGCCGAAGTAGAAAACCTGATAGAAAAAAGGGATGATAATCCTGTCCTTTTTGATTGTGAGGGTATAGTGCCTTTCTATTTTTTTTTTCCCCTGTTGCCTAACATTTTTTATCTTTGAACACGACCAACGTATATATAATGAAGCCTTCGTGGCAGATAATCACCCGGGATTTAAATCATTGAGCAGCCTCAAATTCTTAAATCTTATTAAACCCCACGAAGCTGGAAAGGGTGATTTCACCAGAAGTTCTTACGCCCCCCCTTCAGCATCTGTTGTGGGTAATATGATAGGAGCACTTTCTAACCCACCACATCGGAGGCTATTCTCTCGGATATTCAATTCTCAAACATCCCCTTGGAGGGAAAATTGGGTAGCATCTGTCGAGGACGTCATGGAGGCCAAACACTAGTTCGGGCATGAGATAAGTTGTTCTATTGATCCATCGAACGTGCCTTATACATAGCATAAGTGAGCTTCGGCATATGCTATACGCATTTAAAACCGTTTGAGGCCTCAAATTCTCTATTGAGAGAAAGGAGCACCAGATATAGCACCGGTATCTGCTCCGGCTCCAGGCCGGTTGGGGGGTCGCCCTTTGAGCTCAGGGAACCCTCTCTAGGAATTACGGGTAGTTTTGCAAATTGAAAGCATATCATAATCTAGGGACTAATGCGGGAGTAAGTAAAGCATTAAATGGATAATAAAAGGTGACATTATGTACTGTGCAGCGTTCTTGAGAAGTGTGACCTGATAACTCAATCGGATGCTGGGCCCAGGTTAGTACAAACCACTAGGCTCTTATGTCTTTCACTATCTATACCTCGCTTCTCTGGAAAAACTATATTTTGAAGGGCAATAAATAGGGAGAGTATGGCTTGTCAGAGTGAAAATAACTAAAGAGTCTATAGCTTCCAGGACCAAAAGCTATTTTCCCAAGAGAAGGAAGCAAAATAATTTTTCATCTTTTTCTGCTACCCCGCCGATCGCCAACCCGAAGGTCTAGAGTCGGATTCTACCACCTCGTAGCAGGATTGATAAACCCCACAGCCCTATTGATGAGGGCTAAGTTCTTCAACCTCCCAGTTCCCATAGGGCAGGATTTGAGGAATTCTCAGTTTTCCTGCCCTACATGACGGATGTTCAATAATAACTCATTGCGAGCGTGGATTGAACTCCTGGGCTCCCGCTAATTGCGACAGGGGGTTAACCACTGCGCCAGCTAGGTATTTCATAGAATATCAACTTGGGAACGAATACTTATCCTACTGAAAGCCGCGTTTCGGGATTTTAATTAGAAGGGCAGTATATCTCTTCCCGGGTTATTACCACATTTCAATGGAGGCCGCTTTCGCTCCCTCCATGTCTTTAGTGGGGTTTTCTCTGTAGATTTAAAAAAATGTGGTGCTTTTTGCGCTCATTGCTTCCATACAGGAGGGTGTGAAACCACGCGGCCATAGTAATAGTAGTTTACAGCAATTTTGCATCAAGATTTAGTACTGAATGGGATCTCACTTAGGATGATGGCTATCGCTACCATCTTATGATTTCTTTATATAATCACCAGGGACAGAATGGAAATCATAACCAACAATGGCAAGCAAAACAAATAACATCCTTCAGCAGGCCAAAACGGGCTAAAAATTCCCTTAAAACACTCCTATTCATGCGAAAGGGACTGCGATCTCTTGCAGAGGGGAGCCCCCCTTCACTAAAGAGATTAAACCGTTAGTGGAAACAAAGTCAACAAAAACTATCGTCAGCTTCACTCCCCTTAGTAAACTTAAAGATTTCCGCCTCATGGTCAAACCATCGTCCTAGTATTTCACCTTCACCCTTTGATCCAACCACCCTGGGGCCCTAGGCATTCTACTAGATATCCCAGAAGAACTTAGAGGACCCAGGGAAACAAAAAAAAATCCTTTCCAAGTTCGACAGCCTTAACCGCAATAAGGGGGCTTGGGGCAACTCTTTCTTGGTATCCTATAATCCTTCCGGGTATGATGTTGTCTAGCACGGTGCTCGGGGTCCGGGGAGGGCTTGCCAAATATTATATATGTGAGCTTTTAGTTCGCACTGTAAAAAAAAAAGATTGTTCTCCAGCTACCATTCATCTTTATCTACTTCTTACCATCTGCCTGGCAATATAGTGGGCGTGATGGAGCGGAACCTCGTTATACTTGAGTACAGCACATGTACCCTACTTGCACATGAGTACTAGCCCGGGGTCTGCCTATCTTACTGGGTTATCATCTCGGGTAATTGGCGTTTTCCGATCAAGTTTGACTAATTGCTAGCCGTTACTCCGTATAATTGAATAGGGAGTAGCTTTTCAACCGAGGCACAGCACTACTTGTAGTACAATGCAGTAGTGTTCAACCGCCAATTAATTAGCCTATTTGTCCTACGGTGCCTCATAAATACAGAACCCTACAAGCGCTCTACCCGACAATACGAATGCGCCTCTTCTTCTACAGCGTCGGACTACTGATACAGACTCCACCCAGTCCTTATACCGGCAGTAAAGTCAGTTTCCGGATTAAGAAAAGTTATCATTCGCCGATGGCAGGGGCTGCTGCCGGTGCTCCACCAGGCCGATTCAGACAATGTGAAAGGGGTGATATCCCCACGACTGCCATCAAAAAAGTGTGTATGATGGCGGGGTATCTGCGAATTAAACCAACAAGGGTCAGAACGTCAACCCCAGAAACGGTGCTTTTACTAGCCTTGGACGTAGTATGTACCAGGATTAAAACCACCTTGCTTGTGGTTTATTTGGGTTATGCAATTCACCGAGCAACGCACCATTACTTATTGATGCTCTTCCCTGAGTATTGGTATCCGAGACTTAATCTACTGGTAGGTAAATAGCTGGATTTTCACGTGTACACTTTTCCGATATCCACTTCGCAGCGGGGCCCGTTTGGGAAACTACACTCTGCTCCTCTGGCCTCAGCTCCACGCAATCGAGTGACGACTCAAGATAGACCTGTAGGTGCCACTTGCCCAGGAATAATTAGCACTCAATGGCGCTAGATTAATCAGTGAGGATTGCCTATTCTTAGACGTGATCATCCCCACCTTATAGTCGAAGGTAAGCCCAAGAATCTCCTAGCACTATTCTGGTTCTTGCCCCGAGCCTCCCCACTTATAGATTACCGATTAACATACGGTAGGATTTTCGGCGGTACATACATTGCCGATACTAAAGTCGCTTAGGGTGACTCGTTTTGAAAGGATGGGCCCAGCAAGTGATATCCTAAAACCACTGATTTGTTATCTCCACCAGCCGAGGACAGGTTTGGTTTGACAAGTTACCAGGATTGGGAATCTGGAAATGAGATCTAACATGTCCTGAGGGTTGATCTTATGCCATGACAAGAAAGCACTAGCACTTCTCAACATAATTTGTCTTGAACCCGAAGACTAAAGATAGTGAATCGCAAGAGCTTTTACGGTACGTTGCTCCGGGTTGCCGATCGGGCGCACACGGTTCCTCTGGTGGCCCATTCCTCACACCTTCCAAAAGAGTGCAAAAGTATATTTCACTCCTCAGCGGTGGCGGGGGAAAGTGCCAGGGAGGTTGATCTTAGCCAGAGGGATTGGAGGGGGGGGTGTGTGTATAGTGTATAATGCACCTTATCAGCGCCCACGGCAGCTGCGGAAATGTTGACTCCAAGCGCGCGATTCCATTGTTCTCAGTATTTGACCCGATGATGGCTCGTAGTCTACTGGTTTCGGAGTAAATACCGTAAGGAGTTCGGGGGCCTCGGATGCATATAGTAACTCCTCTCCGAGAAACAATAACTAACATGCCGATATAAATTAGAATGCCTCCATACAGATCCCAGATTCACCATCCAACAAACCAACACGTCCCTCATTGCTCCAATCTGCTCCCAGAGAGATCTCAGGGCACCCTCCATGGACTCTTCCATAAAGACGTCGAAATACTCGTCTCCGACGACCTGAAAGAAGGCCTCCTACCCAGAAACCGCTCGAAGCAAGTTTTGAAACACCAACCCGCTGCAGCCCCCCAAACGTAAGCCCCGACGCGCCGCCAAGATCGTTTCACTATCCCACCAGCTCGTGTAACTTCACCTTCTGGAGACTCGCTACTGTGACTGGCCGCTTCATTTTCAACGCAACGACTTCGCCATGGCTGGTTCTGGGTCGCTGGGAAAGCGGTTTGGATTATTGACTAGTATCCCGCCGGGTGATCATGCGGTCGGCGCAGCTGCGCTTTTCGGCGCGCAGTCGGGTGATCCAGCGGTTTTGAGGTGCTTCCGCCAGTTTCTCACGAACTTCGTTGTCATTGAAGTCCGAATAGACTAGATAGTGATTCTAGCAGTGGTGGAGTTCCCAATGTATAAGGTTGGGGCAGTACTTGAAGTTGGTCTTAGTGAGGATACGCAGGAGTGTACCGTACCGTACTGTACTAGGTGGCGACGGAGGTTCTATGCCCTGTGGTTCGATGCTGTGATATGTTATGTGTCGTTTTATATCTTAGATAGGTCATGAGCACTAGAATGCCTATGGAAAAGCAAATGATCATGATAAGTGGTTGGGCTCTGGTGCCTCGGGAGTGCCCTCTAAGTGGCATTGCAAGTTTGAACCATCGGGGGCGATCTTTCAGTAGCTTTTGCCTAGGCCAAACTGCACGTTACCACTCGCGATCCCTCACACGCCTACGGTGCTAGATGTCCATACCAAACTAATGGTTTGTGGGATTCCAGGCTACTACCTTATCGTGACTGAAAGGCGGAGCCAACTTACCCGGGCTTGTCTCTGACCCTGCACGTTCTCCCCGGTGTACTCGAGTATTGGCTCCGGACAGAGCCGCGCCTACCCCGGAAACATCCCCCGTGTTCCGACGACAGGGTTTGTGGGGGGCAGGCGTCCCCGCCGGCTGTCCAGGGGCCGGCTGGGAAGCTTTCTCATCCAGTGGAGTATTAACCTCACGACCCTTGGTCGCCATACGGTAGGATTTCCTCAGGCACGACTGATCTCTCTCCCATTACCCCCAACTTGCATGCCTACGCTAGTAATCCCCTTGCCAGAATGCCACCATGCTCCTTAAACTAACCACTTTATTCCTGTTAGGCTCTGACACATGGTTTCCCACATCATCATAGATAGTCATTCTGACCTCTTGCTGAATTACCACGAGGATACTGTATGCATCTTGTTCGTCTCTGGGGCTCCGCGCCTATTGAGATACCGTAAAAGCATTTGCGATTTGCTATCTATGTCAGCCCAGGATAGGCCTAGCTCGACAAGTTAATAGAGTTGAGTACCAGTATTCTACTTACTGAGACCCAACAAAACTCCCTGAGGCCTGATCTTGTATGATACCCTGACAGGAAAGCACTAACTCCTCTCAAGACATCTTGTCTGTGAGCCCGGAGATCAGAAGCGTGCTAGAGATAGTGAATCACAAGAGTTTTTACGGTATTTGGGTTTATTGGCCTCGTGAGGCCACGATGTCTATTACCTTCCAAAAAGGTGGTCTGGGCTGGGTGTCTAGAGCCAAAACCACTGGAGGTTAGGATATGAGCTTAGTCCGTTGAGTGCCCTTCCTTGCTCTCTCATCAAAATCCCTCGGGGGTTTCGACAAAAAAATTAATCTCGCCTGAATTCGTAGGTCCTTTATTTTAGATAGAGGATGGGTTGGGTAGTGATATCTTCTGTAGTCCCCCATCGATGTACTTGTAGCTCTCAGGGTGTACTGTACATGCTTCGCTCTGACCCCCGCTTTTGTCAGACAACAACCTGCTCGCATCACAAACATTCACTCGAACTGTACCCATCGGCATCCGCTAACTCATGTCATCAGGCATGATATTCCCATTGGTGAAGCGTAATAGCCAGCAGATCCCGTGCCAGCACAGCACCCAACCGACAGACAACCCATGCATTAATCAACCCCCCCTCCAAGTTAAACGTAAATACTTTGCGGCAGGAAATCCTTCAAGCAGTGTATGATATCCCAAACCCACGCCGCGCCCCAGCCCAATAACCGTCTAATCAAACAATACAGTGAGGGGCAAGGGCATCCCCCACCCCGCTCCCTCCTCCCTCGCGGGAAAAAGTTATAATAAAAATAAAAATAAAAGACTCCTAGCCGCACAAATAAACGGACCGAACAAAACAAAACAAAATAAAAAACCGAAAGAAATTCCCAAGTTAGTAGTTATCCCCTCTCGACAACCCTAACTTCTACCTCGGTAGTCTTGATAATCCCCCCCCCATCCGGGGCGTCGATGAACAAAATCTCACTCTCCCCATCACCCCCAACCATCATCCCACCACCATCGTCCCTATCCTTATCACCCAACCCTCCTCCTCCTCCGTCTACCCCACCACCACCTTCAATGTGATTTATAGTGTGTTCGCGATTATCCATGCCTCCGAGGGCATATGACATGTGGTGTCTAACGCGGTAGTGCGTGTGTCGGCCGAGTTTCGTTTTTATCCGCATGCCGCCCCCTTGGGTGGAGTGAGGGTAGCGGTAGGATTCGCCGAGGAGGTTTGGGGAATGGCGCTTTATCGGGATTTTGAAGCTTGGTATGCAGGCGGCCAAGATTGCAGCGTGAAGTTCGATTATGGACCAGTTGAACGAATTTACTGTTGCCCCTGGTGGGAGGTTAGTTTGGGTTGGGGATATATAGGGGAGAGAGGGAGGATACATGTTGGATCGTGAGAGTCGAGGAGCTCACGGAGGTAGAGGAGGCGGGCTACGCTTGCTGCACAAGCTCTGCACGATAGTTAGAACCCGGATGCTTCGGTTGGGGGAGAAGTGGCTTACAATGCTCCGAGCGAAAACACTACGCACAGCCCGAGTTTCTGACGTTTCGGAAGCCCGATCCCCCAGAGCATTGGTATTGGGAGGGCGAATATCAGTAGATCGGTAAAAACATTCAGTCCTGCATTTACAAAATGGAAAATCCCTGTCTGGATGCAGCGGCCCTTGATCGTCTTGTCCCACAGGTACGGCACCGGGGTGCACTGAAACGCGGTCACTGTAAGGCCTGAGATTAAATGGCCAACTACTAATACCAGCGAGATGTAGGTTAAGCTTCGGTAGGTTCTGGTGGGTGAGAGGCGGAGATAGAGTGCCAGTAGTGAAGCCTTTACCAAGGATATTGATGCGCAGTAAATTAATTCGCTGACCCAGGTCATCTAACAAACTGGTTAGAGCTGAAGCGACGATAACTCGATTCTAAGAGGAGGAATATAACTCACCTTGGTGTACATTACCAACTCCTCTAAAGATATTGTTCCGACATGTCTTCCCATGCCGTATTTCATGGCTAGATTCTCCGTGAGAATAATTTCATAAACTCCAATAGAACATTACGTACCAAAAAAGCCGGCCACAAATAGCCCGACACTGCACAACTATCAATAGATAAAAGGATTTAATTAGCCACCTTATCCCATTCCCTACACCGTCGAGGGGTATCGAAGGGGGGATTTACTGCAGCAAGGCAAATTAACACTACAAAGGATTAGCCAAAAATTCCACCCCAACCAAAATATATCCAAACAGATAAAATTGAGCCCTACCATCATCCGCACCCAAAGCCTTCACACTAACCTTCGTGTATGACCGCAAGCTCACGAACAGTATAGTACATCCCAAGCACGCCGCGTTCACCCCGAGTATCATCGTCCCCCGGTCTTCTCGAGAATTCATCGAGTTCCGTTCATCGACCATGGCTACCAGAATCTCCCAGCAACGACGGAGGGAGAAAAAGGTAGTGGGAGAGAAAAAAATCCACCCCATGCGGCAGCCACTCAGAGATATATGGTTCCAACGCTCCTGGGGATTCCATGCCCAGCTGACGCCTATCCGGGAGAGCTAAATGGTCCCCTGTATTTCTGTGCCACTCCATGATACCTGGAAAATCTTATTTTTGACCAAGACACCATGCCGTCCCTGAAAAGAAACAAATACGGCACTCGAGTACGGAACTTCGAAGAAGCTAAGGAGAACCATGCGTGCTCCACTGGCACAGTATCGCCCGATTGCGGTTTGACACCCCCTTGCTCAAACTGGGGGAGAGGTTGCACAAAATTCAACACCACTGTGCGCCCAGAATACGGTACGGTACGATATGGTGGCAGAGTATGTACCGAACAGGACCGTATCATAAGAATTTCATACCAAGGATTTAACAAAAAGTATCATAAGAATTCTAATCCACCAAAACCTCGACCCAATAGGCGAACGACTATGCGCCATTCACTGCCAGCCATCCAGGCACACGATAATGCCTGAACCTTGAAAAAATGTTCTGTAGATCTTACTGGCACTGTATCATCCCCCAGTAAGCACAGAACAGCAGCGTACTCATCCGAGTACGGTAGTCCACCGTACTTTATTCAAGAAATCCCTCGACCACAAAGTCTGGAGTGCGGAGGGCAACTGGCAGTAAAAAAAACGGTACGGATCAGATCCCCCAGCAACGAGCAACGTACTGTGCTCGTACTTCTCTACCCAGTTCTTCAGCCCATTATAGAAAGTCCAGCACAGTTCAACTTGACCTTCCACCCCTGAATCCAGTACCGTATTGCGATATTTCGAACCCCCCATCCATTCACCATGTTTTTCCCATGTGCAACCCCGCATCGCGATTCCACCAACGGTATCCGCGGACCGCACTCTCACGCTCCGGTCTTGCCGCTCAGACCGTTTCTAGAAGCTTTTGGCTGACAACGAAGGGGAAGCTTATTACTTTTCCTCAATAGTGGGCCCTGATTGGATATATCGCAATCTTGGCTCTGCAAGAAGTAACGTGGAATTCCCCGTCAGCGAGACAACTTGTGTTCGGTGTGGCTTAGGTGTGGGAGAAAAACACTCTGCAGCCTGGTTATGCGTCGATACGGAGGGGATAATGCCTCGACCGGGGGGGAGTTTACCAAAGATAGGAGAAAAAAACTTTTTTCTCTAGTTCCCCCTTCCTTGGTGCTGGAAGGATGCGGGGAATCAGCCAACTTTGCACGAGCGCAACACGATACCCAATACATTTGTAGGAGTAACAGCGCCCTCAGGTAAGACCGCTCTTTCATCAACCTTGGGAAAAGCACCCTACCTACAGTGCGAAGCACGGCACTCGTAGAGTACAGGACCATACTGATACTCGAGTGGTCGAGCACCGGTACCCCCCAAATAATTACTCGACGGAAGGAGTCGTGATATCCAGAAATCAGCCAGCCAATCAGCTCGGCCTTGGCATTGCACTCGAGTACCGTATTTCGTGATATAAATGTACGACATGATGTTGCACAGATTGCTTTTTGCTCGAAGTTAACAACGTGGGAATTCGCCGGTGCCGAAAATTTCCCCCAGGGCATTGCCCAGCAGATCTTGTCAGAAGCAGAGTGGAGGCGGCTGAAAAGCTGCGTATCATATTGTGAGTGTTGTCTCAATTGCTTGCACAGACCCTCACTCGACTGCAACTCCCTCTCTCCTAATGCTTTCTTTTCCTGTCCTCATTCCGCATTCACCACATGGGATTTCATCATTTGTCTGCAGCGTGGAACTAACTGCATATCAAATTGTTCTGGAATATTATCAAATTAGGTACCATGCAGCCAAAGTTCTTAAACGGAGGCTTCCGATGTGTTTCCCCTCTTCTCTCTCCCCTGTGACCGTCTCTCCTATAGCAGATGCCGACAGAGTATGATAGCGGATTGTGTGTGAGAGTTCTGCAGTCTAGCTGGTGGGAATGCAAAGGCCTATATAATACTCGAGTACCGTGTAAGCACGGTTCGAATTTAAACCGAGTCCAAGATAAAGCGAAAACCCCCCCTGGGCAGGGTGGCACCGTGCTGCAAAGTACGGTTCTTGGGCAAATGAGGTTCGCTTAGGTTCCTTGACCACTTCAGACCTCCTTTAACTTAACTTGCCGTCGCCGGCTCAACAAACCCCGAGCCGCTGGGATCGACTATGGGGTCAATAGGAAGTCTCAGCACGTCGTTTCAATGCGGTTCAAGCGGGGGCCCGTAGTTCACAAATACCGTACGGTACTCGAGTAGTGAACTAGGGAACCGTGGTGCCAATACCGGCTCTAGAAGTGGTTTGCGAGATGGTTTGGCGGTTCAGAGATAGTGGGCACTGTGCCGGATTTGAGAGAACACGGAATGTGCAATCATCAGGGTTAGAAATTTTCCAAGCTAATAGAATCCCCACTTTGGAACTCTAACCCCACCTTTGTCTTCACAGTATTTGTCTCTTGTTTATGGGTTTTGATAAACTAGCAGCGAGATTACACCGTGAACCAAGAAGAAACCCCACCACGTAAAATTTACTAATTTACGATCAACCTCTGAACCGTAGTGAGCATCCTAGATCCGAACCCACGTGGTGAGGCTCCCCAATGACCTCCCATGGTTGTACTCGAGTAGAAGCCTGGTACTTGTACAGTACCGCATCAATTTTACCGGCGCGGTATTATTCGGGGACTGCGGTAGTGCTTAACCAGTAGCGGATCCCTATCCGGGAAAAAAACTACAAGATAAATGGCTTAGCGTATCAGAACTAAGTGCAATACGGTCAATGCCTATCCCCACTACTGATGCTAGGATTACTACTAGAATCACAGTAGAAGCCTCCCGTAGCAGCACACCCGCACTTGAGTTACCGGTATGTCCTCAAAAGTATGATCAACAGCAAAGCCCTAAGAAAAAATACTTGAATGCGAAGATTTGAAAAAACATCGCCGCTTGGGCACAGCGGCCGCCCCAATTTCTGTCTGTAGAAAAGCTATGAATTGATAGTCAGATTCCCTAGTGATCCTTCCTCGCGCTCAGGCCCCTGAGAAACACCCCCAGACCCTCCAAACTAAATTCAAGCCCGGGAAGTTACGGTATTACCATTACCATAACTCGCGCACCCGAGTTCAGGTCGAAGACCATAGGTGGAAATTCCTATACAAAGTGCCCGACATCGAATTCGTGAGTACCCTGTACTCGTTAATCTATTTCCCCAAGCGTTGACATTTACCAACAATCAAATTTGGGGGTAGGGGCTCTGGGCTTGGGGATTGTTCAGCTGCCTGGGAGTTGGTCATCCTTGGACATTCTCACTTGTATTAATATCATACCCATCGAGGTCTTTCCCGTACAAAGGAGAAGGTAATAAGGAGACACTGCGTCAAATATTACAGGTATTAGAGCAGCAACCTAGTTGGCACCGTAGGTGTTCTAGTTGGTTGGGTTTTCTTCCATGAACCCCGTTTCACCCGAGCCGCATTCAGAGAGGTTGGTCCTGCGAGGACAAAGTTACTAGAACTCTGATCTTTAACGATTAAGCCATTACTCTCAGCATTGTAAGGTAGGATATCGGGGTGGAGAAATTTTCTGGTATCATAGCTTTTGTCTAGGCTACCCATGCGCTTACGAGATGAAGGTATCACCCAGCGACGGCTAAAATCCCTTCGGCTACCGGTAGGTTTTGGAGATCATCCAGGACGCTAATATCTTGGTGGAGCACTAAGTGAGGCGCCACTAATTATGGATGGCCGCCCCAGCGTTCAGATGTTTACTATCAATGTGTTTCGATAACCCATAATCTATTTTTAAATATAATATCACCTTCCACTATGATATATCGTACAACTTCTTTGCTATCGGCCATACCGGCACAGCTAGTGGGTGGCTGTCCTTCTCCCAGTCCCTTCCCTATAACCTCGGCACGGTCAGCTGGTGAAGAGCACGGCATGCCAAGATCCATCACGGTCATGGAAATGAGCGATTTTTCCTCCGGGCCGAGTGGGTATATTCTAACGAAGGAATAACGCAGGCTCGGGGCGCTTGTGGGGCAGAAATAGAAATCCCAATGGGCTCGAGATTTTTGCTCCTGAAGTTTTGGTAGAAGGTCCGTGGTTTCTCTTACTCGTGGCAGATAGCACTAGCAACCTCGTACCGGATGGATGATATTAGGTGAGAATGCAAGCAGGTGAGTTTGCAGGGTGCCTGGGTTGGAAGCTCAGCCATGTGGGATTGGGTGCTGGGAGACTGCCCAGCCTCTGGGAGGTATCTCTTAGTACCCTGATATGCAGTCGTATGTATTTCGTGATGCTCAGCGTTTCTCGCCCGGGGAGAACCAAGGTCTTTCACGGCCAGCCACCCGCGGACATTTTTAGGAAAAATCCCCTAGCTTAAGAGATAGATGAATTTGATGGCCATGTGAAATGAATGGTAGGAGTGGTGCCGGTAAGAGCTAGAGGCTGTAGCAGATGCTACGAGGGATCTGACGAGAGAGGGTTGTCTTCGAATCATGTTCTGAAGTGACCTCTCTGCTTAAATAGTAATTCGTGAGATTGGGGCGTGGTCCCCGGGGGGAAAAGGTGATTCTGGAGTTTAGTCCAAACCCACATCTTGCCAGTTTGAATAATGAGGCAACATTGGGCGGGCATTTTGAAGCCGATGCGATGCCGAACTGATCCCAGCTAATGATTAGCTTGGTGTAAGTGAGCGATCACACGATATGCTAAACATAGTTGCCGCAATCTGCTCAACGCATTCAAGAGCATATCTCGTACCGAAAATCGCTGTTTTTCAGTACTCGTGGCATCCTAGTCGATACCCACCAAAGTATCATAAAGGCCCGTGTTCCCTAGTTCTACTCACAAGATATCACCCGTTTTCTAGACTGCTAGGAGTTAACGATATGCCATACTATCACGGATGCTAGCTAACCAGGCCCAACCCAGACACCAATCACAGCACTTGAGCAGCCGGCGCCTCAAGCAGCAACCTGTTCATGTAGGGGGGCATCTCCGCCCTTCCCAAAATACCCGACTCAATGTCCAAACTCTGTCTGGTTTAATATGTTGGGCGAGCCAACATCGCTGATTTAAATCTATATCGCAGGGTACCCCTGTAAACGACCGGACTATCAAGCTTTACGGAAAATCCTAGGTCAAGAGTTGGCATCATTAAGCAGATAACCTACTGGGTTTCCATAAGAAGAGCAGAGGACATCGGACCCTACTCCTGATTTCCTTTGCTTTTTTAACTAACTCTAGCTTGACAGAGTTTTATTTTCAAAACATTATTTAGTTTAATATAACTCCTACTTCTGCGTTGGCTATTGTCAATATACTTTTTTTAAAAAAAAGAATACAGTAATTGTGATTCATCATAACGGCTTCAATTTACCATAGGCAAAATTTAATTGTATTTTATTCGTATCAAAAACAGCCCCCACTAGATGGACACCTCACCCGACCACTCCTATTCTTCCACCCGATTCAAAGTGACCTGTGTGGAACATACGGGCTACTCGTACAACGTCATCCGGATGAATAGTACTGTGGAATGTATTGAGATAGATACTTGTGAGAGCGAGTCTACCTAAGAGTGTCTGTCAGAGAGATTATGATATTAGATAGTAAATGAGACAGTAGGGTCCGGTATTGGGGCTATTCGATTCACTATGGGGCATAGGGTTATGAGTATAACCGGGTGAGCATTAGTTGTGAGGTGTGGTGATTAGACGCCTAGTGATGGGTTCCTGGTTTCACATCCCGTATAATACCTGCATGCATAAGATATAGGTGATGTTTCATACCCACTGCCAGTACTCGCTGGGCGTTGTGTTTACTCTGCTCCGCTCTACCGGTATGTCATTCGGCATAGGACACTAAGTTTAGGGGTTGGTTTTCCCAGCAGTATCTAGTCTAGAGTGATTGTGGAGTGCACAGGGGGGCGGAGGATTATTTTTTCTTCTTTTCCCAGAGTTTCAGCCGAGTTGCTGTCATTTCTGGAATACTTCCATCCATTCACTGGTTATGGTTTATGAAGCTTGTTTGGTTTCTAGGGAAATATTACTCTTGAGAGAGAGATATGTCCCACGACCTGTTCTTAAGTTAGCTAGCATCTCTCTCTATCTTCTAGTCCATGATCCTTCTGGGATTATCTGTGTTTGTTCCACAGTGATCCCGTTCCCGCCGCCTCATCCTTTAGTACCCTCTATGTGTCTCGAGAGGTATCATGCCCTTTATATGGGAAACTCCTTAAGATAGGAAGTATTATACATACCATTTGCTCACTATCATTACCCTGGCATTGTACCATGGGGATTAACTAACGGAGCTTATCACATATAAATCGTGATACCTAGATGGCTCTAAAGGCTCTAGAGAATTTAAGATTTTTTGCAAAAGCAACAAGGCTGAGATTTTGTGATGTGAAACTGCCCATTTCTGGTGCAAAATGGGGAGGGGACCACGAATTTTGTAACTGAGATTATGGTGCAAGAACACTGGGCGAAGCGATTAAACCAAAGCTCATGTAGACAAATCACCTCACTCTTGTAGACACATGGGCACACTCTGATGACATCCTCCATCTAGCCTCGCTGCTGTGGCCATCTCAGGAGGTGCCTTCTCCTCCTCTTCTCCTTGCAGCATTTAAGGCAGGGGAGAAGTCAACCAATCAAGAGTCTCCAGTCCCGGTATCAGTATTTCCAATTGGGTTCTTAAGGTAGAAGAGTAATGCATCTCAGGACACATTTGGTTTTCGCATCTTTTCAGAGTCCGCTATATATTTCGGTGGCTGGGGTTAAGAAGTGAATTGAAATCCGTTTGATTTTCTCTTCGCCCTGGAGGTCCTATATGCTGGTGGGGCCATGCCGGCGAAAGCCTTATCCTGCGGAATCGTTTCTTAGAATCGAGCTGCACCACTAATTAATAACCAAGTTGTTAGAATCTTCAGCCGGGATCCAAGCCTTCCTGACCCTATATATCTCATAAAGTGTCAGAAGGTGTTAATCTTGGGGTATCATAATAGCCGCTAGCTAACAACTACCGTATAAAATCATCAGGAGTGGGTTAGATGTACAGTACTCGATCGGCTCGGGAATTTCTGGCGTCTGTCTACTTTGCATTACAAGGTTTGAGGCCCGGAGTGAGGCGGCTGGCTATCTCTAGGTAACGGGAAGGTCTCTTTACTTTTTCACACACACACACACTCTCTCTCTCTCTCTCCCTCGCGCTATTTAATCACATTTAACTTAAGTCTGGACAATCGCTCTGCTGTGACCTACCATAAGCTGGGAGGACCTTCCTCCACTTTCTTGACAGGGAGCTAGCAAATGGGGATCTATTGCTACTGAACTGGCTTAGCTTGGGCGCACGTATTTCTTTAATTGGTTCTCACTACTTCTTATCAACATTGTTTAACCATAGGATTCATATCAATCTTGGTTTGGAAGCTTACCTCACTCCTACCCTCCACCTAACTTTAATGTTCTTTGTCTCACATGGCCTCCTTCTACTTTTTCATCTACCGTACTCCTGACCCACTTGTTTGCGAGGGTCATGGGCACCCCACTTTTGTTCTTTGTTTCTATAAACTCTTATCATAATATTCTAGTGTTAGTTTGAGACTTTTCGGTTTCTTTTTTCCCGGGCTTACAAGTACCGCCGAGGATCTGATAGGGGACATGAAAATCAGTCGATCGATTACACTACCGGTAGGGCGGTGAACTGCCGGTATCGTAGTTACCTACGGCTGAGATAGACGGGGGGTCGGATAGGGTTATTAAAAAGATTGCCGAAGTCAGGATGGACGCATAGGCGAGGACTATGGTGAGGGAACTCTGTAGCCGGAGTGTTTTTGCTAAGAAAATATTGCCCATTTTTACAACCGCAAGTCTAATGAGAATTATGGCTCTATTACCGTGGGTGATAGAGTGGATGGTCTTCTACACATTAATAGAGAGAAGAAGAAAAAATCTCAAGTTTTTCATAGAGATATAGGAGTTTAAGGCCCTGTTTGGCGTGTCACAATATAAATATATCACAATATAAGTTGTAAATAGCATATATTCTAAAATAAATTTATGGCATATTTCAGCAATATATGTGTTTGTTTGCAAAATTATAACATAAGTTTGTATACTAAAACACCGCTGTTAACCTCCTTGGCAAGCTACTATTAACAGCCATTGTCCCATATCCAAAAAAAAAACCGAACGCGCCCGGGTAACTTTTAGAATTAGATCGCTTATTAGGATTGACTGTTAGGAGAGTAAAAGTTTTTCCCGTTGCTACCTTGGAGTGTTCGGTTTTTTTATGTGATAATATTTGCCAAGACATTAACCTATATCGTAGAAAGGTCAGTCCCGGCGAATTAACTTACTGTTACAGTAGTAGGCGGTGTTGAATGTCCGCCTGTTCCGGCTATGGGGGTTCCCTCGCCATAGGGCCTGGCGGGATCGGGGAAATTTGGATTAACTGCTAGGATCTAATCGATCGAGTGTGATAAAGAATGAGGAGGCGACCCTCGATCTCCCCCTAGCCGCAATTGGCCGTGCGGGGTTTGAACCCACCCCAGCTAATACTTTCTCCCCGCCATAGAGACTACTCGAGGAGCGGTACGAGTACAAGTACAGTACCGGTAGACTATTCCCCCCCAACCATGTTTCAAACTCTCAAGAAATCAAGCAGGGTGCCGATCGGGCTACAGGCATGACGTGCTAGTGCTACACTCGAGTAATGGTGATAAGCTTTTTTCGGAGGTGGACTGACCCAAGCAGCCAACTCTGGGAAGGTGTAAGCCGGTAAAGATTAACGCATCGAACACAACCATTGTAGTATTATTGAGGACTTAAGCTAACCTGAGTACTCGAGTACCTCGTACAGTCGGAGGGTTAGCACTCGCTACAGAAAAGGCCGCCCTGGTCGACACTTGACAAGTGCAAGTGCAGCGACGGGGACTCGATTGTTCGATCCAACCTCGGAATTTGCCAGTCATTGACGCTGCCGTAATGACTGAATGTTGTAGGTACGAGTACTCGAGTACCGTACTCGTACAAGTATCACCAACTACCGATCCCCTGGAACCATAAAGGGATATATCTCACGTGGATCATTTACAGAAAAATGATGCCTACGGTATTAGATTAAGCGGAGCTCCTGGGCCGAGATGGGGGTACAAATCTATCGCTGATCTGTTCGGGTAATACCGCCCCAGTACCGTACTTGTATGCACTGATTGCTGTTTGTCTCCAGGTAGCAGGGCTATCCCTGATTGGACCGTTACATTCGCTGGAGTGGAAGAAAACCGGGATATGGTGCTTTCCTATGCACAATCTCTATGCAGCAATAAAAAACCAACCCCTATGCTGGTGGAATTAACCATTTGATAGGGCAGCAGTATGCTATTGAAAATTATCTCGTATTTTTCAGGCAGGAGAAATGTGCGGTTTTCTATTAAGTATAATTTGGTAGCGGCTGTCTGTATGTAACTTTTTGGTGTCGTGATTGGTGGAGCATTTATGTCGTATTACTGTACCAGTGTCTGGTTGGTAACCCACGGCGAACCGGTCCGAATCGGAATTGAAGTTGGGCTTGGGAAACCCCGGATTTATTATTGATTTAGACATACTCGAGTACTACAGTATAGTGCCGGACACTGCCAATCGGCACCTTTGTTAATTCGCTGTCGCTTACTAAGCGACGATAACCTTCCTAATTGGGACAGATAATTTGAAATCGTGAAATGATCAGCGATGTTTATTACCGCATTGGGTATACTCATGCCAAGATATTACCCAATACAGTAATTTTGGAGGGTGTTAATTTTTGCTCCCCCTGCAAAATATGGAAATCTTTGGACCACTCTAGCACTCTTGGAAGTTAATATTTCCTTAAATCCCTCTGTAATTCTTTAGAGAACCATCACATAAAGACTTTTACAGAAGCCTTTGAGCTTATCGGTTGTTGTTGTTGACTTAGAGCAGTTTGAAGTTGGTCATGTTTGGGGTTGGCGGAGGTGTTGATTGGCATTGTCCGGCACCGTACCGGTAACTTCGTGGGACAGACTTAGCTACACAGATATATCAGCTTATATACCGGTACCACAGGTATCCTAATTCACTAGCTGTGCTCTGCCCACAGGATTGAGGCACAGTCATTGTGGAAGTCGGGTCAAGTCAAAGCCCGGCTATGGGCATGGGGGAAAAACATATCAATAAAAAAACCACACACAGAGGACAGCTTACTGCCTACTACATACCGTTCTTACATCCAGGAGAACCGTGGCAGCGGTGATGTCTGTGCATGAATGAGGGAAGGTACACTCAGCCGCCCACGGAGGGTTTTGAAAGGATTACATATCTCACGGGTGGTCACCAAGGCGGCCAGATAAATTACTTGGATCAGTATCATAATCTCGAAGCGTTATGGAAGGTCGGAAGATGAGGGGTAATCCAGATGTGGTTCCCTTTCTGAGTTGCTTCTACCGGTACTGGTGTTTACGATCGCGGAGCACCTAAACACACAACCCTCTAAATATACACTCCCCACTGATTGGCCCGTAGCCTTGGAATACTAAGATTCAGCCAATCAGGAGTGCAATCAGGAGCGAATGTGTATTTGGGGGAGTTGTGTACGAGTATGATACCGGTAGACTATTTGAGTGTTTCATGATTGTGGTTGATTCCAAATAGGGTGGCATCTCCGGGCCCAGCAACTGACCTGTCGATTTAGGAGACAACCGAGAACTTTGAAAACCCAAGATAGGTGTCGGTAATGATAGGACGTTCCATCCATCCCTTCCCCTCCTCTGCTTGTACTCGAGTATGCTTGAAAGTTGGAGTTGGGACTGACATCCGTACCTGTATTTATTATGTATGCTTGGGTTTCACAAGGATCGCTCGGGAGGCGCTCCCTTTAGACCTCATCCCCCCAAGAGAATCCTCACTAATACTCGAGTACACTTGCATGAAGGCACATTTGATGATTTAGCGAAGAAGAGAGCAAAGGCATCAGAGGCATCAGTACGATAGCTGCGCCGCTACAGGTTGGAGGTTGAGGGTGGGGGGAAAACAAGCTCATCCGCCGCAAGAGCTTGAATTCCGTGCATCTGCACGACCGAAGCCAAGTTCCCTTCTATTTTTTCCACCTCCATTGTAACTTCTCTTTTTTCCCTTTTTCCTTCCCACCTTAGCTCCCCCACTTCCCTCTCCCATCCCCCCCCCTTGGAACCTACCCTGCCGGGTTCGCTCCCGGTACTATCACCTATCCCGGACACAAAAATGAACTTTGCCGATTGCCGATAGGAGAGACAAAAGACGGAGACTCCTCCGTCTCACAGTCACCACTTGTTGTCGGTGGAATACGAATGTGAGCGATTGTCGAGGGAAGGCAGCGGTATTCAGCAGACAGGGTGTTGAGGACACATCCTCGCTTGCTTACTCACTTTGGGCCGTGTTGCTTCTTTTCTTTAACCCCTTTCCCCCCTCTTTCGCCCTTTTTTGATGGTTTTTATCAACCATATCTCATTTCTCCATCTTGGCGTTCGAGCCTCTTCGATACGAACGGGTTAACATCACTGCCGTACTGACATGAAAACTACCTCTCTTCTCGCCAACCGTTCCGTTTTCAATAGAGTCGATATTGCAACCCTTCTCTTCGTCAGCTCTTACGAAAGCCCCACGAGCGCGCCAGGCTTCGCTTGTGCTTTCCCACTATCGTCTTCCTTGTCACCAAGCCTACGCTCCCATGATTGTCGTGTCATTGCTAGTTCTGGCCCTTTCCGCTCTCTTGATCCCTCTCATTCCCAACGCGAGGCCTTGGATAACGAAGAACATCCTCCATAGAGGCTCCGCTCCAGCCTCCTCCTCCTCATCACCGTCATCAGCAAACATGTCTTCGGCCGCATTAACTTCCCCGCCCGACAGTCCCACCGGTGCTACTTCGCCCACCTCAGTCCCTCCGCCGCCTGATCTCTCATCAGTGCCGCTACTCTCCGAAGACCTTCATTTGACGTACCTCGCGGAAGGCGCAGCAAACATCATCTATCGTCTCTCCGCCCCACCAGGAGCTCCTTCAACCGATGAATATGCCAACAAATTGCTACGGCTCCGCAAAGCGCTCCCCTCCGCCCAGCCCAATTTGTTAGCGTACTCTCACCTCCTTCACACTTTTCACCCCCTCTTCCCTTCTCATCTCTTGGTCCCGACGACACTTATCAGGGTCCCAAAATCCGTTATACTTCGGGAAAACGCCAACCTTCTTCGGCTGGAGGGTGCTGGGAAGCGCCCCGCCAAGAGACGCGGCTTATACCTTGAAGAGGAAATGGAAGATTATGGCTTCGTAATCCTGGATATGAGTCCACGTGCTATTGAAGATCTCCCGTCAACGCCTCCGGACACTGACGATACGACTGCACTACTGACTGCTGGCGTCGCTGCCGGAGAGTCCAAAGGGAAGGGTTTCTTGACCCGTCAGATTCTTGTCGAGTTCAAGCCAAAATGGGTAGTTCAATCTCCCTCTGCTCCCGCCAACTGGAGGCGATGCAGGACCTGCGCATTACGTCTCCAGAAGCGTGGTGGAAAGCCAAACCTCTGCCCGCTTGATTTGTCCTCGCAAGAGGAGTCACGGGTTAGGAATACTCTGCAGCACATTCTGCCGTCTGTTGCGCCGAAGAATCTGCAGCTCCGCCTTGGAGAATCTTGGGAGGATGCCAAGAAAGTGATTGAAGACCACACTGCAGACTTCCTTGTTAGCAGTGAGTTGATGCCCTTGCTGAAGCGCTTGCAACTCGAAATGGACCCCCTGGGCCCAATCGAGGTTGCGCGGGAAGGTAGCCAAGACTACCGGGAGAAATTTGTTACCGCCATGACTGTCCGCGACCTCACCATCTTCCTTCGCATCGACTTGGATGGCGGTGTCGAAGCGCGTATTGGGGACCTGGATCTCAAGACTGGCGAAGCCGGAAAATGGGACTACTGGAGCAAGGTGGAGCAGACCCTGATTGCCGACGGGTACTACACGGGAACCGAAGAGGGAGCGTCGGAAAAGGGCGTCTGGTGCAAACCGTAATCCATGATTAATTATCACACGGCGCGCGCGCCGAAATTGTCCCCCAACCCAGCAGTATAATTCGTTCTCTGCTCCTGGCTACGGAGACTTATGGGAGTAGTTTAATGAGAGTCACGTTCTTTATTGAACTTTGGTGTTTTTTTATGTATTTCACGGCTTCATGGGCTCTCACTCGATATATTCCTGAAATTATTTTCATATATTATACTTACGATAATAACGGGTGCTCAATAAATTCTAAATCTGAAAGCGATTTAGTACGAGGTTGATGCAGTCTGTGGCCGGTGCTGAGTCTAATTCTCCAGTTTTGTCTAGTTGGTGTAGGCCCTCCTTCCCTCTCAATAGCTTAACACGGGCATCACGGGAATGCTACCCGTAGTTTACCACTGTAGAAGACTTGACCGAATGAGAGTAAGAACATGTCATGACGTGACCAATCAGTGGGAGGAAGTCGTTGTCGCGGCGCACGAGACGTTTTCTTCGTGTTTTCTGCACACCGGTATTATGTTATGATAGTATTTCGGGAGTATCATCTCGAGGGGCGTGTATGTGTATAATATGTGTGTGAGGAGAAAGCGTCCTGCTGTTTCCGGGTTGTCTGTCTGGTCTGTTTGAGACGTTAGGTTAGGCTCTAAGTTAGAAGATATATCGGAGTGTGGGTCTTGGGCCTGAGCCCGTGGGAATTGAATCGCTAACGTACTAAGTCAATACGGTAGTTTTCATTTTGGAGTTGGTGAGCGATACTAAGTAAGATCTTCAGACCTCAAGCACTTGATAGCATCCGAACAAATACTGTACGAGTACTAGAAAAGGTTGCCTATGTAGTGCCGCCTCACGCCTTCTCGAGCACTCTTTCTCTTAAAAAAAGATCTGCAGGGGGGGTCATTGTGGTTACCATGATAGAAGAGCAAGGGTGACGGGGGCTATCTGGGCTCTTCTGAAATGCGGAGAGCGAGCAAGAGGGGATTTCGCTGTGTGGAGTAGCACGATACTCCATACTACGGGAATTGTCTAGATCTGGCTTTTGAATGCAATTCACTAGGTTGGGTGTTGACGCCGGGAGGTTTGGAATCGGAATCACTGTCAAAGTGTGTCCAGGCGAGCGATCGTTAAAAGTCACTCAACGGCATTTACTGAGGGATAGGCAACCGCCACACAAGGAGTGCGCTGAAGTCACCCCTCACAATCTCTCCACATGTCTATCATAATGGGCTGGTGGGCATAACAGCGAACCATCATTTGAAAACCAACCAAATATATAATCCTTTAAACTGCTTATATAGCACAATTTTAACGAGCCTTATTAATGGATTCCTGAATTGGGGTTGTGGAATCATGGTGTTTTGCGGTCAAGGCAAGGAGCCACTAATTTGAAAAATTGTCCGGTAACCTTCATGCTGTGATTGTACCTGGCAAGGTCTCATTCAAGCTGCCCGAGGAAGGAACACAGATTAATGAAACCTGGCAAACAGACCCACAGATTCAAGCTCCAGTCTAGAAACAAGCAGATATCATTCTGGGTATAAAAGAATTCTTGTTCCCCTCTGCGACTGAAAAGGTTTGTTCCGTTCCTTTCTCTATAGGACCAAATTTGAAAGTTAAATTTATATAACTGGCCTGAAAATTGCTATTAATTTCACTGACCTGAATGTAGGTTTCTTCTCTAGATTAAACGCACTAGGACAAGAAAGATTGAGAAGTACAAATGCTATACTGTGCTCAAATTGCTTAGCATAGTGCAATAATCATTTTTACGCCTCGGTTAGCTGTTAAGATAAGCTGAGGGGGCCTTCCATCACTGCTACTAGTACGGTACATTCGACAACTTTCATGCATCTTCTCAGAACATCAGCAAGCATACGAATTCACCACCGGGCGATTGATCAAATTGCTATTGTTGAAATATACGGTGGCGACACGTGGCCAGAGTCCGGCATTGCCACACCTTCGTCGGATTATACGGTACTATCAATCATTAACCTAATGCCAATCATCGATCAACCCTAGTCTTACCGAAGACATGACCTAAGTGGGTAGCCTACCGTATCCCAACATATCGTCTACCCCACAGAAAACACCACTCTTGGATTGGAGTGAAAAAAAGGGGGGGGAATCTGGATATGCTTAGTCCTACAAACCCAGTCCGGCAGCCACAGCATATCACTCGTCGCCACTTACCAGTAGGCTGTTGGAAATTGCTGTTCAATGGCCGCACCTGGTGCGGGATGTGCCCGCACTTGCTGGGGCATACGTATGCACTAGCCACATGACGCGCAAGCCTATGAAATTATCTTCACCTATTGCCGCCACCTCCGTTCCTCTCTCCTCTCCCGACACACCTTTCTCCCTGTGCAAAAAACCTGCCTCAAGTCCCTCCTTTCATCAACTTATTACAATCAATCAACGATCTTCATCTCCACTGAAGCGGTTTCACTCCACTGCGTAAAATCCTCCTCGTAAATCATTACCTCCGCAACCACGATTTTCTACCTAGGCGGAGGCGAGTATCTCGCAATCAACCCAGCCCATCCCATCCCATCCCATAATCACCCTACCCCTCCTCGTGTAATCACAGCCCCTCAACGAACCCGAACCTCCGTGTACCTCGAATGTCTATCAGAGTACTCCTCAAGATGGGCGTCGGGACCCCTAAATGGCCACCTCATCCACGCCATCGTGAGATTCACTAATTCGTTCGCATCCAGACACCTCACCCTCCTGGTTGGCTGAATTGCCTGGTCGGGGGGCAGCTCCTCTAGTATGTTCTCTGCGCCGGGGGCGATACTGCGAAGTGCGCTGGAGACGCTGCTGGCACGGAGGACGAAAAGGCGGGACAGGAGCCATTGGAAGGTGAGCCAGTTTTTTTCGCGCTCGCCAGGGGTGGGCGGGCAGAAGAACGGGTGGGGGACCTTAGGAACCAATTCTAGGAGGGTCATCGGGGTCTAGATGAAAGTTGGTTAGCGTAATAGGGTGTGTGTGTGGAGGAGGGGGGGTGGCACATGTGGGAAAAAATCACCCTTAGGGTTGAAAAGTAGAGGTTCATATGGCCGATCGTAGATTTTTAAGAGTTTGTGGTGGACAGCGTATATTTGGTCTTCTCGACTTTGATCTCGGGCTTTAACGTAGTTTCCGCGAGACCATCGCTCTTCGTATTCCTCCCATGCCTGGGCGGCGCTCTTGTCACCCCCCATGCCCACGCTGGTGGAGGCAGAACTTGGTCCTTCGCCTGTAGCAGCCACCTCAGGTAGGTTGCTATCTTCCGCTATCTCCTCTTCCATGATGCTGTAAAAATCCTCTGGTTGAACGGCCTCTTTCGGATCAACGCGGGAGGCAGGGTGCATAGCAGCTATCCTGATGGCAAGTTTCCGAAGTTCCTTCTTATTCCTCCGGTAGTACCAGGGCGGGTGTTCCATGCCCTGGATCCAGAGCCCTAGGTTTTGTTTTATCCTTTCCTCGATCTTTTTTAGTTCTCCTACCGTTGCGGGTTTGCCCCTGTGGGGGGACTTTCGCCTCCACTGGTTTTCTCCCTCTTCAACTTTCTCCACTGCTGCCTCCTCCTTTGTTTTATACCCGAATGTTCGTCGGATCTCGTCGCATTTATTGAGCATCATCACGCGCTGCCAATCCGGCAGATCCCCCGGCAACTCCGGCTCTTCCCCGTCGTGGATTGCTTCAACGATCTTGCGGAATTTGGCTGTTGTCTTTTCTAGTATTTTCTCTTCCCCACGAGATAGTATCTTTTTTGGACGGCCGCGGGTCTTTACAAAGTCCAGCTCTTCCGCTACTAATTTTTTTATTTCATGTTCTATTAACTTTAGCCTAGCCTGCAGCTTTGCCTGCTTCCGAATCTCGGACTTTATTTCCTGCTGTTTGCTTGGCCCGGGCTTCATTTCCTCCAGGTGAACGTTATCCTGGTTTATCACCTGAAGCTTCTGGATGCCCTTACCTGTGCGGATCTCATTCGATGTTGCAACCTCGGTGATGTCAACTATTGCCTCTGCCCAGGCAGAGGGTCTTGTTCTCGCTGCGATACTCCGGGGTAGGTAGCGATCTCTGACAACGTCGGGCACCCATAGTAAAAAGCGGACACGTCCATACCGTTGAATCCAGCTTCCTACAGTACAGCAGCTAATGAATTGAGCCATTAATCTCTGGCTCTTGGGCGATTTGCTCATGTGTCCGACAAACAGTAGATCGGGATTAATGCCCTCAGTAGAAAGGCTAGTTTTGATCTTTGGTTTGGTGAATTTGTTTGGCCACGGAGGCGGTAGTTGGTCCTTGGAGAATAATTCCTTGTAGGTGTCCCAGTTATAGCCGTCTAACGGGACATACCACGAATTTTCGTACAGTTCTTGGAATTCTCTCATCCTGTCTCCGTATCTCTTCTCAGGTTCAAGCAATATGTGTTGCTTCGGCTGCAAACGTTCGTGCAGTGCTGCTGAGAAGATTCCTAGATTCGGATTCATATCTATTATCGTGGTTCGTTGGTAGGCGGTTAGGTCTAGCTTGTCTAATATCGGCTCTGTATATTTATGCATATATCAGTTCACACACGCTCAATTGAACTTCCCGACAAATAAACCCAGGGCAATGAAGTCGAAGTCACCCACCACAAATCTCCCAATTGACCAACGACGGGGGAAGAGCTCTCGACCGAATCATGCCAGCCGTGGACGGGATCAATGAGCGAAGGTGAGCGATGGACTCACCAGCGCTCTTGCGAAATATTCTAGCGGCTTCCATGGATTCGCGGGTTAGATTGGTTGGCAATTGTTGAGTGTTATGAGATAGACGGAATTGAGGAGAGAGGCTCTTTCTTCAATATATATAACTTTTTTTCTTCAACATATCATCGATCGCTTGCTAAGTCTAAAGGTACAATCAGGGTGGATGGCAAGACCCAGGAGCAAAAACAGGTCGTGCCGATCTGACCGAGGGCTACGGCAGGGGTTTCGTCCTCTTGGCGCCATCAAACCCGAATGGAGGGTGTCACCTTATTGGCAGGGATGGAGGGAAACTTACCCGTGCTCGTGTCTCGGCGCCAATATTGGGCACCCTTATTGGAAAAGCCAATCACGAACCCATAAAAAGTACAGTGTTCGTGCTGTTTGAAATATTGCGGTGAACATTGCCAGTACACTTCCGTTCGCAAAGTCTTCGCGGAAGGACAGGTACTGTGGCACAGTCTTGGTGGCAACGAAAGTACCAAAAACAACCTTTTCAGTTCAAATTATACACAAATTCTTGTACCAGTACCTCCATTGCCGCCAAGACATCGCCAACAGTACCTCTCTCTCCGCGAAAACTTTGCGAATGGAAGTGTACCCGGTGAAACCCATATGTGAGCACGTGCCAATTAAGAACCCACTCTCTGGCCTCAATCACAAATAATTTATTTTAGCTTAGCTACAGTATGATACCTAGCAAGTCATCTTGAGTAGCTCAGAAAATATTATATAGGTTCTAATGACCTCTACAGAACATATTATATGGAAAAAATGAAATTTTTCAGAAATATACTTTTTACCATGTAAAATAAGCTTGGAATCTTGGGCTTTTGTGGTATCATGGAAAAGAATAATTGCCAAAAGTCAACAGGTTGTTGTACTATTCCAGTTTAAAGATAACTGTTGCAAAATGTTACAACTGTATGATACGGACAACTTTTTGGGGGATCGACGATTGAAAATTCCCTACTCCAGAAATTGGGGGCGGAAAGTATGATACAAACAAAAGGCGAGCTACTCAGACCTCCGTGAGTGAGATGAAAATAAAAAGTGAAAATACACTAAATTTTTATCATCCCTGAGGGAGGGGCAATTCCAGCGACACCAACACCCAGTCCTATTTTTCGAATTTCTCTGGCTGAAGAAGGTTACGCTACAAAGCCAGGTATAATATAACAACTCGCAGTCACGCGGCCATACCCTAGGGACCACAACTAGGAGGTCTTGCGTGGGCAGCCTGCATTCAGTAGCTGAAGTTGCGGATGAAGACTCGGGAGAAAGTCCAATGAAAAGGTGGCTTTGGAAGCAAAAAAACAGCTCTAGGTCACTAGTAACCAAGTATTGATATCAAAAATGTGGATGGTAAGCACCATAGGAAGCCCTTTGTCTAATACTAGTAGTATAGCCTACCTGTATTCGACGGGGTACATACCTTACCACTATAGGACATTTCTCTGTAAGCAAAATACCAGTGGTGTTTAAGGGTTTAAATACTCACTCTACTCCAACATCTAACTAAGATGCGAATAGACCACCGTGTAGAGAAAATAAGGGAGAGGTGGAAGTAGCCGGCGCTATTCACGTATGAACTCCACCCCCCCTAAAACAAAACCCCCAACCCCTCTGCTCAACCAACCCAAGAAGACCCCCCAAATCGGCAGCCGAACAACCACCCCGAGTGATCACCAATGACCCCAATCAAGCTACAAATAGAACAATCCCCGGTTCACACCAAGCTCTAAAATACAGCAACTTTATCACCCTCCTAACGAGCCTCCAGAAACACGGTGCCAGTGCCGTACCGTACTTTAAACCACACTCAAATCGCTCTCTCCCACCGGAGCGAGCCATAGTATCCATGCCCCAGTACGGTACGTCTCCTCACTCTATCTCAATCCACCCTGACGCCCCTCCAATCCCCCGTTTTCCCAAAAAAAAAACCGAAAAAGACCCGTTGACGAGGTTGGCCTATCATACAGCAACCCCCGAAGCCTACAGTATCTCATCCCTGGTTATCCTACCCAAACCTGAAACATCGGCGGGAACTCCACGATACTAAGAGTTGAACCTGGGCATAATCCCTGCCTAGAACAAATTCCGGTAACTGGAGCAGGGGGGGG
>Ga0307509_10001447_pt1 | contig 40101 bp, 30 predicted proteins | sample 10_EM_MG_FD_202245 | JGI IMG/M metagenome (GOLD analysis project Ga0307509, IMG submission 202245) | Populus trichocarpa ectomycorrhiza microbial communities from riparian zone in the Pacific Northwest, United States - 10_EM | ecosystem: Host-associated > Plants > Roots > Unclassified | place...
AAGGGCACGAGTCAGTGGTGAAGCAACTCTTGGACCGGCAAGACGTCAACCCTGACAAACCAGATAACGAGGGTAATACACCACTTTCATGGGCTGCAATGGGAGGGCACAAGTCGGTAGTAAAGCAGCTCTTGGACCGGCAAGACGTCAACCCCGATGAACCAGACAACGAAGACAAGACACCACTTTCATGGGCCGCAAGGAAAGGGCACGAGTCAGTGGTGAAGCAACTCTTGGACCGGCAAGACGTCAACCCTGACAAGCCAGACGACGAAGGCAATACACCACTTTCATGGGCTGCGATAGCAGGGCACGGGTCAGTGGTGAAGGAACTCTTAGACCGGCCAGACGTCAACCCCGACAGGCCAGACAATGAGGGCAGGACACCACTTTCATGGGCTGCGGCGAAAGGGCATGAGCTAGTAGCAAAGCAACTTTTCAACCGGCAGGATGTCAACCCCGATAAACCAGATGGAAATGGCCACACCCCACTCTACTATGCGTCCAGCAAGGGCCATGAAGGAGTAGTGAATCTACTACAAGCGTGGAAACCTCCGATCCCAACCTTCTTTGGTGTCGACCAGCTCCGGGCTTCTTTGCCCTCTTCGCCTCGTTAACCGCGGCTATCTGCGCCTCCCCCCAAACTCTTTGCCTCCCTCTCCACCCCTTCCTCGGTTTCCTAGGGGCTACGATGCGCCCTTGATATATTTTCCTTGACCAGCCCCGATCTTTTCCTTCCGCATTGATCATTAACTTATACCTGGGCTTGCAAATTTTGTATGTTCGCAATTCATCATCTCCCCGCACTGTAGGTCATATCTATAATTATCTGAGATCCCCCTGATGTTTGGTACTGCGATTGGATGGCGAATTTCGAGGTTCTGCTTTAGGCGGAATCAAGAAGTGTGAAGGTATTTTCCCACTTCACTTGCCACTTTTTATTGTGTCCCCGTCCGAGCTTCCAATTATTGATCCTCCTCTTTCCCGTATGATCACCTTCTTCTCGTTACTTCCACCGTACCTTTTAGATCATTAGGCTTCTTCTTTTGGTTTCTCCTGTAAATGATAGGTTGATACTGCCATTTTATTGGTGCTGTATGTTTAGGTCTGTTTACCCCATAAATTACTCCCCATCCATTTCTCTATTCGCCTTTCAGTGAGGTCTTTGCATGGGCTTCCCTACCAGACCACCAGCATGTGCACAATCATTTAGAGAAAGTAGTCCGGAAATGGGGACCCCCCCCCCCTTTGTCGAGATTCTGGTGGGCTTAAAGGGGGAGGGGGATTGCGCGATCGGCGACTATTTAAAGGGAAGAGCCCATATATTCCACAAGCAAAAGAGAGCCATTTCAGCATGACTTTTACAGAGTGGCTGTAGTTATGGTTGTTGCTCGGCTAGCGCGGACATCCTATACCAGCCACAACTCCAACTCCATGAACGTACCAGTGTAGTTACAGGAACTTTTCAAACGAGAGCGTACAGTAATCCAAACTAAAAGGCGATGGAGAGAGAGAATGAGAATAAAACAGAAGATAAGGGATGTCTACCTAAAATTACGGCTAGGGGGGAGGTGGGAGGAACTTGAATAGAGAAGGCCCGAGGGGTCACTCAGGGGGATGCGTGGTTGCCTTGGACCAACTTCCCCATGATCAAGATTTTAATAACTATTACCTTTGCTAACAGGGACTGCTTATTAGTAGAACCCTGCGCTTGGCCGATATTCTTATCGGGCCTTGCTTTATTGCGGGTGCTTGCTCGATACCGGGCTCCTTCTTCATACCAGGCGCCGGGATATTCTGAGCCTCAATCCACCCCCTCTTGCTCGGCTCACAAGCCCCACATATATCAAAAGGTTCATCTCAGTCTGGGAGTCAGGCGGCGCAGATGGCCTCTTCCCCCAGGTGAGAAAATGGCAACCAATATAGACCCAACTCAGGCAGCCCCACAGCTCGAACAGCCGAGAACATGCCCGGGAATCGCACCAGGTATATACGGTCAGATAAACTGCACCACTACCCGTACTAGGTATATATCTAGGAACGTAGCGCCAGGGTGGATGTGCCATATTTATTGGGAGATGGTAATATTACTCCTCCGGAGGTCTGTGCACATCCCAACTCCCTCACGACTTGTCAATCTGCTTCTGCAGCCCCGGAATATTATCATTCAATTCAAGCTCCACATCGGTCTAAAATCCATGCTACAATCTAACATTTGCTCAAGGAGAGGGTGTCTTGCCCCCATCGGTAGGTGTCATCGGCCCATGCTCTTGTCGGAAACCTGCTTTGCCGAGAGCAAGTGTTCCGATATGATGATGTAAGGGCCGGGTTTCTTCTTGCTTGGCCTTGGACATTTTCTTCCTTGGCCTTGGACATCGAACTGGTGGGTCATTGTAGCGTTCTAGCTTTCTAGGATGTGCTTAGCATGAGCGTTCTCAAGCCGCAGACTATGGTGTTCAACCATTTACCTCCTGTCCAACAGGATGAGCGAATGGCACTGGGGTGAGGATGAATAAGCTTAATGAGACCTGCCTCATATCTAGGTATGATAGCTTGTTTTGAGCATCTGCATGGAAAAAAAAAAGTCTCCCCCCAACCACCAGGAATGGAATAACATTCAAGCGCATACCAAGCCAGCGAAATGTGAAGTAGGCAGATAGCTAAACCCTCTGAACTTCGAGAAGCCTGTACCCCTACAGTAAGATATCCTATTATTGGGTGGCGAATCGCCCAACCGAGAAAAACCTCTCGGGAATAGAGCCTGCCCAGAGGATCGGTCGGATGTTCATAGGAACCGTACATCTATATTATAATATATTTGGGGCAAGGATTACTATACAAGACAAAATTCCAGATACCATACCGGCGTTGGTATCTCAACCCCAGATGTACAGTACATTTACACCGCGGACAGGAAGCCGTCCGGAGCCTCACGTCGTATACATAAAGTACCACTCAACTAGGATGGCAAACAGAAGCTCACTGATAGTTCAAGCCCAGGGTTCGCATGTGGGGTATCAACGATCCTCGCCAGGCGATACTGCATGCAATTTAAGGGAGGGCTGTGTGACAGCTAATTCCCACGCTGTCTAGCTTATTTTTATCCTTTTAGTATTTTAGGTGGGCCGCACCTCCGATATATTAGCTTATCAAGACTATCCATATGCAAGCGAGATCTAGCTAATCAAATCAAAAATCTCACTCCTCTTTAGCGGCAAAATTCAACCGGCGCTTTCCGGAGGCCCACCGAGCCAAAAGGAGTGGAAGAAGTGAAGATCCTACCCGTAGATCAGGGCCAGTTTAGAGCGTCTCACAAACTGTTCATTTTAAGTTTTATCTCCGCTTCTCTTAGCGGAGGAGGTACTGCATATTCTAATGGGGCATTCTTGGGTAGGGAAATTCAATACTTTCTTGGGTCAAGTCATGATATCCCAATCCGGAAGAGTAATTTTATATCACTTGATTATTGAAATGACTACCGCCTTCACACAACCAGTAACTCTCTAGCTGTAGCATAAGCATCAAAATAAATTTGAATTCGCAGAAGGAAACGAACACTCCCAGCAAGGCCCGGACTACAACTTAATTCGTAGTATTATAGCCTATGCTGGCTCAACTCCAAAACAACTACAGAGCAATCATTTCCTCTGATCATGCCTACCGACCTGTGGCCTTCGACGGCAATCTCGGGAGACAAAACCAGAGGACCAATTCTGTGGCGTACATCCCAAGTAGCATGGGGTGAATCATAGAAATCCTAATAATCTGTGAGAAAGGAAAGTCTACAACCAAAGGGAGAAGGGGGAAATACCCTTTACGGTCGGCAATTTCACCAGCCGCGATCGGGAAGGCGGTAGTTCCTACACCGCCGAGCGCGGTACCGATTCCCATAGCCGTAACGTGCAAGCGACTCGGTAGGAGTTTAGTCAACATTCTTAGGATCTAACTTTGTTAGATAGTTCGTTACCGGCTAGGACCAAGATTTGAGTTACCAAAGGGTACAATGGTCCAAAGAAGAAGCCAAGAAAGCAAACGCTGCTGATTGTTAGTATTCCGTTGAAATAGCTGATGTGGGTAGAGCCTACGCGACAGAAGATCCAACAAAGGTTGGGAGCAGCCAGAACATGAGCTCGAAAACGAATGACAGGAAGATGAAGAACGGCACAGCGAGTTTCCCTTGCCATTTCGGAGGAATCGCCTCAATAACCCATAGCAAGACGAAGCGGCCAATAGTGTAGGAGAGGAAGAACATCGAATTAATGAGACTAGCTTTAGAATGAGACCCCCCACGAGCTTCGGTAAGGTAGACGAACTAGATAATTAGAAAGGAGCTTTGGGTTCCTAAGACTTGATACTCACCATCCAACTGCTAATCGTCGCTTTTTATCCCAGTTAACACGAGTTTCCGGTCAGTCGGACATGTGTGTACTTACTCTCAATACCCCAATTGACAAGCACGAATAGCCCTAGAATCCAAGAAATCTCCTCCGGTTAACAAGGACTTGCTCGGAGTATAGCCTAAATGAAATACCTTATTCTTCAGAACCTCCTTTGTATGATCTAAACCCGTCTTATGCGAGCTGCGTGTGTCTCGAGTATACTTCGCACCGTCCTCGTTCCAAAAAGAAGCCACAAATGCGATGCCGCCGATAAATGAGACTGCAGACTTCTCCTATTCAGCAATGATTTATCACAGGGCTTCGGAGACTAACGGGAATATAATAATATTGATAGTACGGGATCCCCCGCCGAACCACCGCATTAGCAATCAATGGGGCAATCGTAGACCCGATACCCCAGCAGCCTTGTAACATCCCGAGAAACCCGCTAGAATGGTGGAGGCTTCCAACCCAGGCACTCTCGGTCGGATCAAGCCCTGCGACACCGTATGATACCAAACCCATCACAACCGGAACGAAATGCCATGGAGGATGCAGAGCCAGAAATAGATTCCCCAGTCCCATGCATAGGAACGATATAGCGCCGGCACCGCGACGCCCGAGTAACGAGTGAGTTTTGTTGATCGCAGCGGTTACCATGACAGCACCAATCACAGTACCAACAAATATTAGGCTCACTGTGCCATGCGATTTCTTGTAGTCTTTCTCAAACTGCGGGTTTTCTAGTTTAGCTTTGAAGAAATTGTGAAGGGAGCTGTTTACCTGAGGGATTAGGACCTAGGATTTGGCTTTAGCTTCATCCACTTGGGTGAGACGATTGACAGAGATGAACCTACACCAAGGGAAGAATAGAATAGACTCCCGCAAATGAATAGCACGAAACACGAGCAGAGTCGGTATTTATTCACGGAGGGGTTGTTCCAACTCTCTTTGACGAAAGAGTCTTCGCCCTCGGTTGCTCCCCCGTCATCACAACTACCTGAAGCCTTTCCATCAAGCTTGTAGTCCGCCGATTCTTTGATCTCGCTGCTAGAAATATCAAGAGGGTTTTTGAAAGCCATAGTACTACCGCGCCTGGATAGTGTTGATGGGGAAGAGGTCAAATTTATCTTTCTTTAAGTTATTGTAATATCACCCCGGGGAGCTCTTACCCTAACATGTGTTCCTGCAGAAAATGCGGTTCGCGATTAAGTGCTAACATTTGCCAGAAGTATTTATGCCAAGAAATTCAAGTCTCTTGAAAATTGTATGATCGGCATCTCCATAGATTTGCCGGCGGACAGCTCTGGGAAGGGCATGTTTCCGGACTTATCCTCCCTTTTAGGTGTCGTGCATTAGAGGTTTCTATTGAGACAACTAAATAAGAAAATCAAGAATTCGATAGGGTTTTCTAATCTCAACTACCACCGGGAGATGCGATAGGGCAATGCCTCCACTAATCTCTTTAGGCAGGATTGTCGTCTTTGCTGCTGCGGGTACCCGGAGGAGGTAACCATATGGGGTGGAACAAAAGCAAGCACTGGAATGGCATCGGGCTGAACTGGTGATGCCCTGGCCAGATCTGTAACAGAGAGATTTTCCTCAGGGGAGCCTGTTTTAGTGAACGAAAGGTTTGGTAATATCCGGCGATACCTCCCGCTAACCGCTTCAAGCGAATGTTGTGATAGAGTGCTGATTTTCGGAAAGTTCCCTCGGAGAATTAGTTATTAGTTACCCAGGTGGGCAGTACAGGGTGTTAGCGACTATCTAGCCAAGAGGGGATCTTACAGTAGGTATCATAGCACAATAAATCACGCCGAGCTTATCACCCGGTGCGCCGGCGCACTGCCCACTGCCCTCATCGGATGTTTCCCCCCATAAAGAAGGCTAGTATAGCTCGCCAGATAACGAAGGAAAAACAATCCATAGCTGATAGAGCCTAAAGGAAGCACGAAAGAAGAAAGAAACAAAAGCGCGATCACTCGCAAATGGCGGAGTGACAAGTGGAGACAAAAAGAAAAGTTGAACAGGAGGGCTCAAGAACAGAACAAAAAGAGTATAATAGTATGCAGGAAGTGAGTGCGGAAGCAGACAAATCCCCCAGCGATATTTCCTCATGGCCCATGGGCATTGGCGCCAAGGGCGCTAACGCAATCTCTGAATCTCACAAGCAGTGGTTCGGGGTTGAGAGATGTACGAGGTACTGTATCATACTCGTAAGTGCAATTCTTCCAAGCAACGTGTGGTGGCGGGGTTGTGCATAGGGCTGACCTCCTAAGCACACCTCCCACAGCGGCCAAAACTGTCGGCGAAAATTGTCGGCCAAAAATCCCACCTCGAGAAGTATAAATACCCCCTTCCCACCTTCTCGACCTTTTCTTTCCTTTCTTCTCCAGCTCTCTTTGCCTTTTGGCTTAGATCAAGTGTAGTATCTGTTCTTTTCAGTGTAAAAACTGAAATGGTCCCTACGGGGCTAGTTCTTTTTTATACTCATTTTTGCTTATCCCGGGTCTTGGCCTCTGGCTTGCTATGTCTTGACCCACTGTATCACTGGTATCGCACTGTTTCCAGATTGATGCGAAAGCCACTCCTTTTCCTTTCCGTTTTTCATTGTCTCTCTGGCTGCTGTGCGAGGGGATAAGGGAAAGTATTTCGTTGGAGGCAGGGGTTTACCAAGGGGGGGATTTTTTGATAGTATTCCATTCTGTTTGGTTTGGAAATGTAGACTTCGGAACTATGATCTGTTGCAATGCGCATCACAACATGCGGTGCCGCCGTGCGCCGAAGCGTTGAGAAATCTTATTTATCGTGAGGGTTGTTCTATTTTATATAAGCTCCTGACTTTAACTTTAGTCCTACACGACTTTTTTTCTCGCTGGAACTTGGATAGCACTTGTGGATTATTGCAGTCTTCCGGAAGGCACCCGGCATGGGCGTTCTCAAACCGATTGGCCATGGTGTAGCGTTTTCAACGGTCCACCTCCGATCTAACAGGATGAGTGGGCAGCACAAAGGTGTGGATGAATAAGCTTAATGAGACCCGTCGGATTTCTAGGTGTCATACCTTGTTTCCAACGTCTGTGTAGAAACAAATCTTTTCGCCTTTCTTTCGTGCACTATGGGTGAAGTCAAAATTAAAGAGGATATAAGTTAGTTTCGGCGGTCTATACACAACACCTAGATTGATAAATTATAATCAACCGGAACTATCCAAATGCTATATGTAACCATCCTTGTCACCAGGGTTAGGTTTCCTTTTCCCCGGTGGGAAAATAAAATTTGAAACAAAAAACATTGTGGGGATTTGAACTTGTGCTCTCAAACGGACGAAACAGATTTCTTGTCTATTACATTAACCGCTCGACCACAAATTCTTATCTATTGTACTTTGGTGGCTTGTTGAAAACTAGAAACGGGAGTATCCAGACTCAGATAGCCCGGCACCAAGAGCCTACAAAAGACACGGAAAGCAGCCAGCGGGACTAGGTTTTGATAAATTAGTATGATGAGAAAGCGACAATAGGACCTATGATAATAAGAAACGATGTTTCTTTCTCAGGGAATCCGGCTCCGGAGTAGTATCCATGAGTGTACTGTACCTTGCCCACTGGATGGCACAAGTATTGTTTTAGGATGACCCAGAATACACTCTCTTTCCAGATATTGTGATCACCCGATTACATTGGTCTTGATTCAGCACGGGTAGTTTCCAATTTTTAATATATAATACGAACCCATTGGGGAATGCGGTAGAATAGGTAGATAGAAACCCTAAATGTCTAAAGTCCATGGACTTACATGAATTAATCAACGAAGAAAATCTCCGGGGAGCAGAATCGGCAGAGAAGGCCAATCGGCAGATGTTCGTGGAAACCGTACATCGATATTAACATTGGAACATATTTGGGGCAAGGGTGATTATAGAAGACAGAATTCCGGGTATCATACCGGGTGTTAGCATTTGAGTCCCCGATGTATGTTTATCACCCAGACAAGAAGCTGTCCGCAGCCTCACGTGCTCTATATAGACTATGGTCCAACCAAGAGAGCGTGTGGGATCTCGCCGTTGTCCTGATTCGGGGTTCTGGGGTGAGGACAATCATTACCAAAAACATTTGTTGCGATTTAGCAGTATAGACCCTTCCCCCACTTTCTCTACCTTTTCTTTCCTTTCTTCTCCAGCTCTCTTTCCTTTTGGCCTTAGATCAAGTGTAGTATCTGTTCCCTTCAGTGTAAAAACTGAAATGGTCCCTACGGGGCCAGTTCTTTCTTTTACTCATTTTTGCTTATCCCTGGTCTTGGCTGCCAGCCCGCTATGTCCTGACCTACCGTATCACTGGTATTGCACTGTTTCCAGACTGATGCGAAAGCCACTTTTATTTTTCCTTTTGTAGTTTTCATTGTCGCTCTGGCTGCTCTGCGAGGGGATAAGGCAAAGCACTTAGTTGGATGCCGGGGTTTATGAAGGTGTTTGTTTTATATGGTATTCCGTGTAATCTCCGGAACCACGATATGTTGCGATGCCCGTCGGTATTTCCATAATAGGGTAATATATGAGGTGCTGCTGTGCCTGGGAGAGTTGGGAAATCCGAGTCATATGTATCGTGAGAGTTGTTCTGTGTTACATAAGATCCTGACTTTAACTTTAGCCCTGCGCGGCCTTTTTTTCTCGCTGGAACTTGGCCATCTTGTGGATTATTGATGCCTTCTAGGAGATTCTTGGCATGGGCGTTCTCAAACCCATTGGCCCTAGTGTAGCGTTTTCAACTGTCTACCCACGGCCGAACAGGATGAGCGAAAAACACTAAGGTGTGGATGAATAAGCTTAATGAGACTTGCTGCATTTCTAGCTTGTTTCCAACATCGGTATAGAAACAAATCGTTTCGCTTTTCTTTCGAAAGCTATGGAGGAAGTTGGGATTGGGGAGCATAGCTCCGGCCATCTATACCCCACACCTCGATTGAACCAACGGGGGATGCCTCGGCATGATGGCTCAAAAAAAGATATAATTATTTACAACCCTAAAAAATTAGAATAAAAATATTAAAAAAAAAACTCCTCCTCCCGCCACCGCAGCTTGACCATCTATGAATTTTTTCGCATTTAATTTTATGCCATGGCGCCCCCCATCACCTCGATTGAGGGGTTGTGTATAAGCTAATCAACCGGAACCATACATAGGCTATCATGTTTAACCCATCCTTGTCACGAGGGTTAGGTTTCCTCTTCCCTTGTGGAAAAATAAAATTGAAAAAAAAAAATTCACAGGATTTGAACTTGTGCTCTCAAACGGACGAAACAGATTTCTTGTCTGTTATCTTAACCGCTCGGCCACAACCTCTTATTTATTGTAGTTTGGCGGCTTGTTGAAAACCGGAAACGGGGGTATCCCGCTCAGCTAACCCGGCACCAAGAACCTACAAATCCCCGGAAAGGAGCCACAGGGACAAGGTCTTGATAAATTAGTATGATGAAAAAGCGAAAATAGGGCCTATGAAAATAAGAAATGCTGCTTTCTTCCCAAGGAATCTAGCCCTGGAGTACCTTACCCACCACATGGCACAACACATTGTTTTTCAGATGACCCAGAATTCGCTCTCTTTCCAGATATTGGGATCGCCCGATTCAATTGGCCTTGATTAAGCACAAGTAGTTTCCAATTTTTAATATAGAATACCGAGCTATTGAAGAATGCAGTAGGGAAGGATTGTTCCAAATCTCTTTGCGAAAGAGTCTTCGCTACCGATTGCTCCCCTCTCTTCACCAGCATTTAATACCCTTTCACCAAGCCCGCACCCCGCCGGCCCCTTGGTCTCGTCGCCAGAAATAGTAGAAGGGACCCCGGAAGCCAAAATACTACTACTCGTAGAATCTATTGGCGGGGGGGGCGCTTGAATTTATCTTTCAGTTTGTTGAAGTAGCACCCCGCCGGAACCCCTTCCCCATCATGAGTGCCTGCGGAAAATGTCTTCCGCCATAAGTTCCTAATATTTCCCAAAAATATTCATTCCAAGGAGTCCAGGCCTCCTGAGAGTTGTATCATCGGCATCTCCATAGCTCCACCCGCTGCCGGCAAATCGTGATTTTAAATCATGAGTTCAGATCATGGCTGTCTCAAATCACTGTGTGCCAAACACCCGTAAGTAGTCACCCCCGTGAACTGCACCGTAGAGTGTTACTAACCATCCAGTCAAGAGGGGATCTTAAACGGCACAATTAACCGGGCCCAGCCGGTCACCCGGTCTCCCCGATGCTCTTCCACAGTGAGAGGAAACCTTTAGAATACCATGCGCTTGGCGGTCAACCCTTTCGGATACCATCGACCGAGAAATTTACAATCGAAAAAGTGAAACCTTTGCATGGAACCATGATTCTCTTCGGCCACCATAAAATAGTGAGGAGGAATTAACAAATAAAGTGAAAAAGCATCACTAAATGCAGTCAATGTCATATATTTATTTTTCTACCCACAGAATGGCTTCCTGTGTGCTGGTCTACTCTCTTATGAGTGGTAGATTCAGAGTGGTTTTTTTATGCTAAGAATCTCTAGAAGATTACTAAAAAATTGTTGGAAAATTCTATAAAAACACTAGCAGGGTTGAAGTAATTCATTATTTTTTCTGTAACTTTTTTCAATTTCTTTGCATTGTTTGAGGGATAAAAAGATGCGCCAAGGTGTATAAATATTTTGTTCGTGGCAATGTCGGTTGCCCTGGTCAGGGTTTCGCTTTTTCAATGGTAAATTTCTCGGTCGATGGTATCTGAAAGGGTTGACCGCCAAGCGCATGGTATTCTAAAGGTTTGCTCCCCACAGTGAAGGAAGTGCGGTACTCGAGTACAGTTCGCCGGATAACGAGGCCAAAACAACTCATAGCAAGAACTGGCCCATTGAGGCTAGAAGACCGTTGGCCTTGATTGGGAATTTATGGAATAAAGGGAAATTTTTATATCACCCCAGGCCCCTAAGGTTGTATATAACCTAGTACAATAGTGTAAAGATTCCCCCGCTCACTAGGAGTGATTACTGATGCTTTCTCCAATCTCCTGACCTACCGTGCCCGCTGTGCTGCTGCAGTCACTTTTGTCTCTTAACCCCCCCTCTCATGTATGGGCCCGGTAAAGCTTGAGAAAACCTGGTAGGTTTTTGTGGGAAAATAATTGTGATACTGGTTCGAATGAAGAAAAATTTCGAGCGGGCTAGTAAAGTGAAATGGTAAGAATAAAAACAAAAACAAATAAAGCTGCCCTGTGGATAATTCTTGAAATATTATCACACATTGTCATGGGATCTGGCTGATTCGTTTTGCCATCCAGCTAGCCCACATTGCCATGTGTATAAGGCTAAGCGCAGATACAGGTAGTTCAAGATCCGGGAGCCGTATCTCGAGTAGTGTTAAGAAGTTAGGAGATGTATCGTAAGTGCAATACTTAAAACGTGTGGTGGCGGTTGTGCATAGGGCTGACCTCCCAAGCCCAGCTCCCATTGGCCAGCGGCCAAAACTGTCTGCGAAACTTGTCGGCCAAAAATCTCACCTCCTGGAGGATAAATACCCACCCCTCCCCCACCTCCTCGACCTTTTCTTTCCTTTCTTCTCCAGCTCTCTTTGCCTTTTGGCTTAGATCAAGTGTAGTATCTGTTCTTTTCAGTGTAAAAACTGAAATGGTCCCTACGGGGCCAGTTCTTTTTTATACCCATTTTTGCTTATCCCGGGTCCCGACCCCTGGCTTGCTATGTCTTGACCCACCGTATCACTGGTATTGCAATGTTTCCAGATCGATGCGAATGTCACTTTTATTTTTCCTTTTCCGTTTTCATTGTCGCTCTGGCTGCTATGCGAGGGGATAAAGGAAAGCACTTGGAAGCCGGTGTTTATGAAGGTGGGGGGGTTTTTTTTTGATAGTATTCCATCGTGTGTCTTGCTTGGATATGCAAACTTCGGAGCTATAATTGGTTGCAACGACCGTCATAACATGCGGTGCTGTTGTGCCTCGAAGGGTTGGGAAATCTTATTTATCGTGAGGTTGTTCCATGTTGCATAAGCTCCTAGCCTTAGCTTTAGTCTTACACGGCTTTTTCTCTCGCTGGAACTTAGATAGAACTTCTGGATTATCCCAGTCTTCTAGGAGGTGCTTGACATGGGTGTTCTCAAACCCATTGGCCATGCAACGCTTTCAGCTGTCCACCTCCGGTCCCACATGGTGAGCGAAAAACACTAAGGTGTGAATGAATTGGCTCAATTAGACCTGCCGCATTCCTAGGCAGCTTGTTTCCAAACTCTGTACATAAACAAATCCTTTCGCTTTTCTCTCAAACGTTATGGGTCAAGTTAAAATCCAAGAGCATACGCCGGTAGTTCCGGCCGTCTATACACAAAACGCGGATTGATCCAGCGAGGGACGCCTCGGCATGATGCTAGCTCAAAAAAGCTACAATTATCCCATTAGCCCTAACACATTAGAATAATTTTTTTAAAAATCTTCCCTCCTGCCGCAGTTTAGACATCTACAAAAAATTTCACAGTCAGTTATATGCCAAGGTGCCGCCCGCGAAACCCTATATGCTATCACGTGTGGCCAATGCTTATGACTAGGGTTAGGGTTTCTTTCTCGGTGGGAAAATAACAAAAAATATTGACAGGATTTGAACTTGTGCTCACCTACAGACGAAACAGATTTCTTGTCTGTTATATCAACCGCTCGGCCACAAATTCTTATTTATTCTCTTTTGGTGGCTTGTTGAAAACTGGAAACGGGGGTATCCCGGCTCAGATAACCCTGCACCAAGCACCTGCAAAAGCCCGGGAAGCAGCCGGAGGGACTAGGTATTGATAAATTAGTATGATGAAACAGCGAAAATAGGACCTATGGTAATAAGCAATGCTATTTCTTTCTCAAGGGATCTGGCCCTGGAGTACTTCATGGCCATGGGAGTGCCTTCCCCACCGCATGGCACAACAAATATTGTTTTAAGATGATCTAGAATACGCTCTCTTCCCAGATATTGCGATCGCCCGATTGAATTGGCCATGATTAAGCACGGGTAGTTTCCGATTTCTAACACGTAATACCAAACCATTGAAGAATGTAGGATTATTCAAGCTTTCTTTGGCGAAAGAGTCTTCGCTATCGATTGCTCCCTAGTCATCACTAGCATTTAGTACCTTCTCACCAAGCCTGCAGCCCACCGGTTCCTTGATCTGGCTGCTAGAGATAGTAGAAGGGATTTTGGAAGCCAAAATACTTATGCTCGTAGAATCTATTGGCGGGGGAAGTGCTTGAATTTATCTTTTAGTTTGTTGAAATAGCACCCCGCCAGAACTCTCTCCCCACCATGAGTGCCTGCGGAAAATGCCTTCCGCCATCAGTTCCTAATATTTCCCAAAATGTTGAGTCCAAGCAGTCTAGGCCCCCTGGGAGTTGTATCATCGGCATCTCCATAGCTCCACCCGCTGCCCGCAAATCGTGATTTTAAATCCTGATTTCAGATCATGGCTATCACAAATCACTGCATGCCAAACACCACTAAGTAGTCACCCCCGAGCACTGTCCCGGAGAGTGTTACCGACCATCCATTCAAGAGGGGATCTTAAACAGCACAATTAACCGGGACGACCCGGTCACCCGGTCCGCCCGATGCTCTCCCACAGTGAAGGAAGTGCGGTACAGTTCGCCCGATAACGAGGGGAGGGAAAAACTAATAGCAACAACTGGCCCATTGAGGCTAGAATACCGCAGGTCTTAATTGGGAATTTGTGGAATAAAGGGAGAAAGTTATATCTCCCCAAGCCCCTAAGGCTGTGACCCAGTACAGTGAGTTAAAGATTCCCCGCTCCCTAGGAGCGATTACGGCTGCTTTCTCCAATCACCTGACCTACCCTGCCGGCTGTGTTGTCGTGGCTATTTTTGTCTCCGAGCCCTCCCATTTATGGGGCTGGTAAAGATCGAGAAAATCGCATATGTTTTCGTTGGAAAATAATTGTGATGCTAGGTGGAATGGAGAAAAGTTTCGAAAGTAAAATAGCAAAAATAAAAATAAAATAAAATAAAATAAAGCTGTCCTACGGAATAATTCTCGAACTATCATATTATCACACATGAAATCTGGCTGATTCGTTTTGACATCCAGCTAGCCCACATTGCCATGCGTATCCGGCTAAGCGCAGATACAGTAGTTCAAGATCTTGTTATTAAATCCATAAAGATACAGTGACAGTGACTAGACAAAAGTCTTGGTGATCGCTTAGTCAGCGAGCAATAGGCGTGGATACCTACTTGGACACACCCCCAGTCCCACCACAGTGGAAATTCACATCTGGAGTATCATACTAAATGTATTCTTACATCTTTACTACTAAACCAATATTTTATGTTTAATTCTTCGCTTTGTTCTACCATCGAAATACTATTATCAGCCTTTTGCTAAATGCCACTTGGATGTGCGGGCGTGTCTCACTATTCCGCAATCACCAAGACTTTTGTCTAGTCACTGTATCAGCATCTCACTCTACCGCAAGGATTCAATGATCGGACCTTGTGCAAGGACGTTGGAGTTGCCTCTCTTAGTAAGGTCTGGCGTTTTTTGTTTTTTCTTGTCTTAGGGGCAGATTTTTAGTGTGTTTTTCACCCTTTTCTATGAGGAAGTTTCGGACTACAAGTACACAGCATATGGTCCACTTATTAGAATTTTTATGGTAACTTCCGATCCTGTTTGCCTCCGAAAAACACCATCTTTCGTACAAAATGGAAAATCTGCGATCCATCGGATGTGTGTCTCTGAACTATATCATGCTCGTACGGTGCTGCCGCAAGCCTTCAAAGTCCCCCCATAGAAATATACTGGGACAGATCTTGAGAACTCACTGCCACTAGCCGCAATTGATAGTTTGTCCCCAAGGTACAGCAGGGGGTGGCAACATGAGTTACATGACGATTACTTTCCTCCGGCATCCTTGACGATAGGACAATTATGTCGATACTGTAGCGGTTGCTCATAAATAAAATATCCCGGGAGCCGTATCTCGAGTAGTGTTAAGAAGTTAGAGATGTATCGTAAGTGTAATACTTACAAGGTATGGTATGGAGGTTGTTTGTGCATTGATCGAGGTGTTGTCTATTCTAGATAATTGGAAGCAGAAGTTACGCCATCATGTGCAACCCATCCTCACCGCCAGGGTTAGGTTTTTTTTCCTCGGTGGGAAAATAAAAAATTGAAACAAAAAATATTGACAGGATTTGAACTTGTGCTCACCCACAGACGAAACAGATTTCTTGTCTGTTATCTTAACCGCTCGGCCACAAATTCTTATTTATTCTCTTTTGGTGGCTTGTTGAAAACTGGAAACGGGGGTATCCCGGCTCTGATAACCCAGCACCAAGAACCTGCAAAAGCCCGGAAAGCAGCCGAAGGGATTAGGTCTTGATAAATTACTACTACGTAAAAGCGAAAATAGGACCTATGGTAATAAGAAATGGTGTTTCTTTCTCAAGGAATCTGGCCCTGGAGCACTGCATGACCGTGGGGGTTCCTTGCCCACAGCAGCACAACAAGTATTGTTTTAAGATGGCCCAGAATAAGCTCCCTTTCCAGATATTCCTATGGTCTAATTGCATTGGCATTGATTCAGCACGGGCAGTTTCCGATTTTTAATATATTATGATATAATACTAATGTATGTAGTAGGGTAGGTAGCCAGAGCTCCTAAATGTCTAAGTCCATGGCCCTGCACCAATTAATCAACGGAGAAAATCTCCGGGGAGCAGAATCGGCAGAGAAGGTCAATCGGCAAATGCTCGTGGAAACCGCACATCGATATTAACTTTGGAGCGTATTTGGGGCAAGGGTGATTATAGAAGACCGAATTCCGGGTATCATACCGGGTGTTAGCATTTGAATCCCGGGTGTATGCTCATCACCCGGGCAAGGGGCCCTCCGAAGACTCACGTGCTCTATATGAACTATGATCCTACTATACCAGGAAAGCGTATTGGGCCTCTCCCGTGGCCCTGGTTCGGGGTTCTGGAGTGAGGACAATCATCACCGAAAACATTTGTTGCAATTTAGCAGTGTTATCGCTAACACTCTCTATGTCTCGTTTATTTTTGTCCATTTGGTATTTTAGATCTGTCATGCCTCCGATGGATGAGGATGTCAGGCCTAATCATACACAGGCAAGATTCAGCCAAGCGGGAACCTCACTTTTTACCTAGAGAAATTCAACCAGCACTTTCCACAGACACACCGGACCCCAAAAGAGCGGAAAAAATAAAAACCCTAACACAGGCTCTATTTGGACCGTCACACAAACGATTTATTTTGGCTTTATCTCTATTTCCCTAGCGGAAGAGGTAAAGTTCTAATGGGGCATTGTAGACAGCGAAATCCGATGTTTTAAACAAGTAATAGACGGTAGGGCGCAGTGGATCTAATCCTTAGTTTCCTGAACGGTGCGAACACTTTTATTGATACGAATAAGGATGAAGGACAAAAGATATAAGAGAAGAACCGAAGAATAAAGAGATCGTATACAATAACGAATGACTTTGACAAGACAAGAGATAACCGTAGGAATGTGAGCGGAAATGCGATGATCAACTGATAACGAACAAACAAAGGGAAGAACAGGCTATCTTATATCCTCCTCAAGTAAAAACCTTCCTCCCCGCACACTTCCAGAGCGTGCCAGATTTCTCTCCCACTTTCCGTCCCTAGGTCGTCCTTCTTTTGCGTTGTGCCGATTCATATCCGAGGTAGAAGTATCGTGGCCGAGGGTAGTGTTTATGCCACCTACCGAGAGTAGTGTCGGTCACCGAGGGTGAGGATGGATGTTCGGCTCTTGCTAGTGTTTGTGTTTCATCGTTGGTGAATCGGTGTTTGGTGATGTCGCACCAGGTATGCAGGGTCAGGGTGTTGGGTGGTAAGAACCTAATAGTGGTGGAACACTCGTGAAGCCACCGTTCGTTTTAGCCTTATAGCTGATCGTAGTCGCGTTTCCCATCCAGTGGGAATAAAATGTATATGGTGAGCAGCCTAAAGTGGTTAATCTCCAACACGATGCCCCGTCGGGTCAAATCTTAATATCTCAATCCGGAAGCCTGATTTTATATTGAAATGACTATCACTTCACCACAGGAAGTAACCCCTCTAGCCATAACAATATTAGCATCAAGATGAATTTGAATTTGCAAAATGAAACAAGTTTCCCGCTTAACACCTATTTCTCCAACGGTCCTAAAGAAGCCCGGACTCTAGCCTAATTAGTCGCCTCATATCTTTTGCTATCTCCAGAGCAACTGCACGGCAATCATTTCCTCTAATCATGCTTACCGAGCTGGGGCCTTTGACGGCAGCCTCGGGAGACAACACCAGAGGGCTAATTCTGTAGCATACATGCCGAGTAGTAGGGGGTGAATCATAGTAATCCTAATAATCTGTAAGAAAGAAAAGTCTACAACCAAAGGGAGGGGGAAATTACCCTTTACGGTCGGCAATTTCACTAGCCGCGATCGGAAAGGGGGTACTTCCTACAGCACCGAGCGCAGTACCGATTCCCATAGCCGAAACGTGCAAGTGACCCGGTAAAAGTTTAGTTAACATTTTTAGAATCTAGCTTTGTTAGCTAGTTCGTCACAGGCCAGGGCCAAGATTCAAGTTGCCAAAGGATACAACGGTCCACAGAAGAAACCAAGCAGATAAACGCTGCGGATAATTAGTACTTTGTTACGATAGCGCATATGGGTAGAACCTACGCGACAGAAGTTCCAACAAAGGTTGGGAGGAGCCAGAACATGAGCTCAAAAATGAAAGATAGGCAGATGAATAGCGACACAGGGAGCTTCCCTTGCCATTTCAGGGGAATTGCTTCAATAACCCATAGCAGGACGAAGCGACCAATAGTGTAGGAGAGGAAGAACATTGAATTAGTGAGACTAGCGTCAAAAGATGACCCCCCACGAGCTTCGGTAAGGTAGACGAACTAGATAATTAGAAAGGAGTTTGACTTTCAAGACTTGATACTCACCATCCAACTGGCAATTATCACTTTTTATGCTAGTTAACATGAGTCTACGGTCAGTCTGACCTGTGCGTGTACTTACTTTCAACACCCCAATTGACAAGCATGAATATTCCTAGAATCCAAGAAATCTCCTCTAATTGACAACGATTTCCTCGGAGTATAACCTATGTGAAATACCTTGTTCTTTAGAATATCCTTTGTATGATCTAAACCTGTCTTATCCGAGCTGCGAGTGTCTCGAGTATACTTCGCACCGTCCTCGTCCTAAAAAGAAGCCACAAATCCGATGCCGCCGACAATTGAGACCGCAGACTCCTCCTAGTTAGCAATGATTTATCACAGGGCTTCGGAGACTAACGGGAATATAGTAATATTGATAGTACGGGATTCCCCGCCGAACCACTGCGTTGGCAATCAATGGGGCAATCGTAGCCCCGATACCAAAGCAGCCCTGTAACAGCCCCAGAAAGCCGCCGGCATGGTGGAGGCTTCCAACCCAGGCACTGGCGGCCGGGTCAAGTCCTGCGACACCGTATGATACCAAACCCGCCACGACCGGAACGAAATGCCATGGAGGATACAGAGCTAGAAATAGATTCCCTAGCCCCATGCATAGGAACGATATAGCGCCGGCACCGCGACGCCCGAGTAACGAGTGAGTTTTGTTAATCGCAGCGGTTACCATGACAGCACCAACCACAGTACCAACAAACATTAGGGTTACTGTGCCAGGTGATTTCTTATAGTCTCTCTCAAACTGCGAGGTTTTCTAGTTTAGCCTTGAAGAAACAATGAAGCGGACTACTCACCTCTAGGATTAGGACCTAAGATATGGTTTTAGCTTCATGCACCAGGGCGAGAGAGAGATGGACCTACGCCAAAGGAAGAAAAGAATAGATTTCTGCTAATCATCAGAATGAAACATGAGCAGAGTCGGTATTTATTCACGGATGGATTATTCCAACTCTCTTTGACGAAAGAGTCTTCGCTATCGATTGCTCCCCCGTCATCACAAGCACTTGAGGCCTTTTCATCAAGTTTATAGTCCGCCGGTTCTTTGATATCGCTGCCAGAAACACCAGAAGGGATTTCGGAAGCCATAGTACTACCGCGCCTGGATAGTATTGGCCGGGAAAGAGCTCGAATTTATCTTTGAATTATTGTAATATCACCCTTCCACTCCGGAGCTCACACTCTATCATGTGTGTCTGCATAAAATGCTGTCCGCGATTAGTTATCATACTAATATTTGCCAGAGATATTGATGCCAAGCAATTCAGCTCTCTTGAAGGTTGTATGAAGGCATAGTTCAGGCCGTTCGAGACCAGACATTCAGTCATTTTCGAATTCTAAAGGCTCCACAAGCACAAGCATAATTGCAAAAGAGGAAGCTGTCTTCGGGAGGAGAAAGTGAAGAGGAATAAGAAACAGACTTTTTTTTGGCAATTACGTTCTCTGTTGTAGAACCTTTAGAATTTGAAAAGTTGCATTTTTGGTGGAAGAAACAAAGAAGCGTGGCATCAGCTAAGCTTGGCCTGGACGGTAAGCATAAAATTATTATATAAAAATGCAATCTCCTATGAAATGTGATTACAAGTATCTGACAAATATGTTCAAAGAAAGCCTAGAATATAAAAGGATGTTAACTGGCACTAAAATCAATCACAGAATTTAGTGATAATTCTATATTATTGATATATCTTTCCCTCTTAGGCTCATATTATAATATCATACCAGTTAGTAGTTTAATTACAACCTCATACCTCTTACCCCATTTTTCAAAGGAATAGTTGTGCCATGAAAATAATATCATGACAATCAAATTTGCACGGCCACATGTAACACTCTTTGCACATTCAAGTCCCCTTTTGAATGGCCTGAACCATAGAGTACAGTGCTTGAGTTTTGTAGGCTCCAGGAGGGAGGTTTGCTGCTCTTACCCCCCGCTAGCCGCCCACGGCTACTCGTGAAACCTACGAAGCTGCGGAGCTGTGCCTCAGTATGATGGTTATCTTCATAGATTTGCCGGCATACCACCCGGTGAAGGCCATGTTTCAGGGCTTATCCTCACTTTCAGGTGTTACCATCAGAAGTTTCTACTACGATTACGAAACAAGAAAATGAAGAGCTCGATCCGTTTTCTAGACCCAACTGGCACCGGGAGATCCGATAAGGGATTTTTTTTACTAGTCGCTCACTAAGTGCCACGCAGAATTGTCGGCTTTACTGCCGCGTAGCATCCGCAAGGTGGTCATAATAATTACCGCAGGCATATGTGGCGGTATCTTAGCACCCACAATGCACCATACCACATCTTCTGATTTTATGCCACGAGCTGTGTAAATCTCAGCAACCATTATAGTCAATTAAGGAAGATCTGAGACGAACAGCAATATCCGGTAAGGGAATTTACTAAACATAATTTAATTTTCAATTTACCCCTCCGGTTGTTCAGATCCACAGTAATCGCTGCATAAAATCGGAAGAGGCGGTACATCGTTGGTGCCAAGACACCACTACATATGCCTGGGGAGTTATAGTACTAGAACTTTGCGGACACGAGGAGGCGGCCATATGCAATGTCACAAAGACGGGGGGGTTCGATCAAAAATCATCGAAGGACTGGGAGCGCTCTTTTTCGAACCGGAGGGTTATAAGATAGAACCCCTTCTAACAAAATGGCAAACAATGATATTTGAAGGCAGCTGGGGGCAAGGAAACAAATGAAATGATAGGAGAAGGAAGAAAGACGTAGCAGAAGAAGCAAATAAACCAGCACCGGCACTCCACTTCTCCTACTTCTGAGCAATTAACAGCTAGGTTGAAGGCAGAAATTCCCACAAGAGTTCCTACTATTTTTTTGGTTAATAAGATATTAAAGAACCCCTCCTTCAATCCCCACTTCGAGAAGCCTCGATTCAAACCCCCTTCCTTCCAACCCCCCGGTTCGATTACCAAAGGCCTTCTCTGCAGCACTGGCTATATGGGGGGGAACGAAAGCAAGCACCGGAATGATTTCGGGTTGAATTGATGGGTTGTCCGAGCCAAATCTGCAACAGATGGCAAGGCCCGAAGGGAGCATGTTTTAGAGAACCAAAGGTTTGGTAATATCCAGCGATGCCTCCGGCTGATCGCTTTATACTAGTAAAGGAAAACCGTAAGGACTCGAATACCGGCAGACGATCATTGTGCTAGTTAGTCAGAAATTTCCTCCTCTAGAAAATGGACGAAAAATACACCAAAAATCTGCCCCCCCCGAGACAAAGAAAAAAGAAAAAAAGCGCCAGACCTTACTCAGAGAGGCGACACCAACGTCCTAGCACAGGGATCGTTTATTTGAGTTCTGACGATAGAGTATGTTGTGATCATCGGAAAGTTTTCTCTGAAAGTTAGTTACCCACGTGCACACTACCCTGGAGTGTTAACGGCTGTCTAGCCAGGAGGGGATCTTACAGTTCATAACGCAATAAATCACACCGAGCTAGTCACCAAGCGCGCCTGTCCACCGCCCCCACCCGATGCTCCCCCCACAATGAAGGCAGCGCGGCACAGCCCGCCAGGTAACAAGGGGAAAACAATTCATAGCAAGCGATGGGCCGTTGAAGCTAGAAGATGGCAGGTCCTAATTAGAATTTGTAGAATAAATAGAGGAAATGAATTTATACCACCTCCGCTCCCTAAGGATGTAACCCGGTAATTTCAAGATTTCTCCGCTCCCTAAGAGTGATGCCTGATGCCGTCTCAAATCACCTACCTCAGAGGCTTTTGTGTACGAATACCCCCCCCTCTCCCATGGGTGAGACCGGCGAACGGCTGAGAAAACCTGATGGGGTTTTGTTTGGAAACACTGTAATTGTAATACTAGGTCGAATGAAGAAGAGTTTAGAATATGCAAGTAAGATTGTAAAAATTAAAAATGAAATGAAAGAGAGAAGTCCTTCGGAATAATTGTTGAAATGTTATCCCACGTGAAATCTGGCCGGCTCATTTCGCTATCTAGCTTGCCTACATTGCCATGCGAGTCCCGTTGAGTGCAGACACCGGTACCGGCAATTGAATGATTGTGAGGACAACTGCCATTACATACCAAAATTAAGCCTTTTTACCCGGCATCATGCAGTAGTGGTCCTAGTCACATATCTCGTTCGATTAGGAGCTGTTCAAAATAGTGATATCCCATCGTTAAGGAATCGAATAATCTGCCTTTGTGCTAGGACGTTGGAGTTGCCTCTCTTAGCAAGGCCTGGCGTTTTTTGTTTTTTTTGTTGGGTGGAGGAGATTTTTAGTGTGTTTTTCTCCCGTTTTCCCGAGGGGGGGTTTCCCGACTGCATTATTAGCATACGGTCTGGTTATTCGAGTTAGGGTAATGAATGACTTCCGGTCCTGTTATAAGCTTCCGAAAAACATCATCTCTGGTCTAAAATGGACCATCACGTATGGCGCCGGAGCCTGCTGTGCTCGTACGGTGCTACTGTAGGTCTGCAAAGTTCCCTCATGGGAAATATACTAGCAATGATCAAGAAAATCCACCTTACTCGCCAAAATAGACAGTCCGCCCCCAGGGTACAACAGCCATTGGAAACATGGACAATTGTCCTCCTCTAGTATCCTTAATGATGGGGAGTGTGTTGGTACTGTGACTATAGTTCATAGATAAAGTATCTTGGGAACCTTATATCTGGTACTTGTCGGATTCACGAATACGGGGAAGTGGTGAACAGACTTGGCGCCAAGGCCAACAAGGGAATTTTCGAATCCTTTTAGACAAGCAGGTTGAGAGATGTAAGTGCAATTCCGACTTGTGCATAGGGCTGACACTCCCAAGCCCAGCTCCTATTGGCCAGCGGCCAAAACCGTCGGCGAAAATTGTCGGCGAAAAATCCCCACCTCGAGGAGGATAAATACCCCCCTCCCCGCTTTCTCGACCTTTTCTTTCCTTTCTTCTCCAGCTCTCTTTGCCTTTTGGCTTAGATCAAGTGTAGTATCTGTTCTTTTCAGTGTAAAAACTGAAATGGTCCCTACGGGGCTAGTTCTTTTTTATACCCATTTTTGCTTATCCCGGGTCTTGACCTCTGGCTTGCTATGTCTTGACCCACTGTATCACTGGTATTGCACTGTTTCCAGATTGATGCGAAAGTCACTTTTATTCTTCCTTTTCCGTTTTCATTGTCGCTCTGGCCGCTATGCGAGGGGATAAGGGAATGCACTTCTGTGGAGGCGGGGGTTTATGAAGGTGGGGGGGGGGGGTTTGATAGTACAGTATTCCATCGTTGTTTGGTTTGGATACTTGTATGTAAACTCCGGAACTATAATCTGTGCCCATCATAACATGCGGTGCTGTTGTGCGTCGGAACGTTGGGAAATCTTATTGTGGTGAGGGTTGTTCTATGTTACGTACGCTCCTGATTTTAACTTTAGTCCTACACCACTCTTTCTCTCGCTAGAACTTGGATAGAACTTGTGGATTATTGTAGTTTTCTAGGAGGCGCCTGGTATGGGCGTTCTTAAACCCATTGATTGCGGCGCAGCGTTTTCAACTGTCCACCCCCGGTCGAACAGGATGAGCGAATAGCACTAAGGTGTGGAGGAATAAGCTTAGTGAGACCAGCAGCGTTCTAGGTAGCATATTTCCAACATAGGTATAGAAACAACCATTTTTGCCTTTCCCTCAAACGCTATGGGTGAAGTCAAAATTACAGAGGATATAGTTCCGGTAGTCTACTAGTATACGCAACACCTGGATTGATACAATAGAGGACACCTCGGCATAATGTTGGCTCAAAAAAAGATACAATTACCGTAAAAACTGGAATAATTGGCCCTCGCGCTAGTATGTTGATATAAGGTTGGGCGCACGGAAAGTCCCTATTTTAAAGGAAATTGGTGTTTCAACACTGAAGACTAGGGTTCACTTCTCTGAGTCTGAACGCTAGCCCTTGATATGACTGCGGTCATTGGAGCGACGAAGTAGAAAGAGGAAAAATTTAAACAAATGTATGAACCTTGGCGAGACACACCTTAAGTCAACATACTAGCGTGAGGGCCAATTATTCCAGTTTTTACGGTATGCCTTTTGCCCTAGCAGATTAGAATAAAAAATAAATAAATAAAACTCGAATAATTGAACCGTGTGCCTTGAAGTCCAGAATTTCCTTCTCTGGAACGGGGGCAAGAAACACAGGAAAAAAACGCAGCGGAAACACAGCGCCTTTCCTCCGAGACAGAAGAAGGGCAAAGATTTCTCGGCCTCACTGAGAGAGGAAAGTCCAATGACATAGCACACTTTCGTGGCTCTTCCACGGGAGGAGTTCTTTTGTGGGTATTGGCAATCTTGACTATCGACGGTACTGGTGAAGATCACCAGCAAGAGAAATGAGAAGAAACTAAAACTAATAATTGAAGGCGAAAGACAAGCACTAGCGGTTTCAATAAACCCCAATGCTCAGCTCGCAGAAAGAAGACGATGATGATGAAAAACAAACTGTTCACCACGACCAAGGAAAAATCCACGATCACACTCCGTCCTCTGACGAAGTCTTCCCCACTAGCTAACAAACAAACCCTTATCCACCGTGACTGCCATTTTGCGCGGCTATGAAACTAGCTACCCGGCCCATAACAATTACCGAAAATTATAGAAAGGCTATCCGGGCCTCTGACAACACGGTTCAATTATTCAAGTTTCTCCGGTATGCTATCATGTGTAACCCATCCTAATAACCAGGGTTAGGTTTTTTTCCGCGGTGGGAAAATAAAAATTGAAACAAAAAACATTGCCAGGGTTTGAACTTGTGCCCTCACGCCGACGAAACAGATTTCTTGTCTGTTATCTTAACCGCTCGACCACAAATTCTTATTTACTGTTCTTTGGTGACTTGTTGCAAACTGGAAACGGGAGTATCCTGGCTCAGATAACCCGGCACCAAGAACCCGCAAAACCCCGGAAAGCAGCCTGAGGGACTAGGTCTTGATAAATTAGTATGATGAAAAAGCGAAAATAGGACCTATGGTAATAAGAAATGCTGTTTCTTTCTCAGGGAATCCGGCTCCGGAGTAGTGTGTGGCCATGAGTGCACTGCACCTTGCCCACCAGATGGCACGACAGGTATTGTTTTAAGATGACCCAGAATACGCTCCCCCAGATATTCTAATCGCTCGATTGCATTATCCTTGATTTAAGATGGGTAGTTTCTGATTTTTAATATATTACCAAGCCACTAAAGGGGGCAGTAGGGCAGGTATCTAGAACTCCTAAACGTCTAAAGACCATGGCCCTACACGAATTAATCAACTAAGAAAATCCCCGGGGAGCAGAAGGTCAATTGACAGATGTTCGTGGAAACCGTACATCGATATTAACATTGTAAGATATTTGGGGCATGGGTGACTATAGAAGACCGAATTCTGGGTATCATACCGGGTGTTACCATTTGAACCCCGGATGTGTGTTCATCACGCATACAAGAAGCCATCCACAGCCTCACGTGCTTTATATGAACTATGATCCAACAAAGAAAGGGTGTGGGACCCCGCCCTTAGTCCTGGCTCTGAGTTCTGAGGTGGGGACAATGGTTCCCGAAAACATTTGTTGCAATTTAGCAGTGTGATCGCTAACACTCTGGACGTCTCGTTTATTTTTATCGTTTTGGTTTTTTAGATCTGCCATGTCTCCGGTAAATGAGGATATCCGGCCTATTCATAAACAAGCAAGATCCAGCCAAGCAGATGGGGAACCCCACATTTTCTCTAGAAAAATTCAACTAGCACATACCACCCACACGCCGGACCTCAGAAGAGTGGGAAAAATAAAAATCCTAAGCCAGTGCCTGTTTGGAGCGTCACACAAGCGATTTATTTTGGCTTTACTTCTATTTCCCTAACGGAGGAGGTACGTTCCAATGGGACATTTTGGGCAGCAAAATCTGATGCCACGTCGGGTCAAGTCATGATATCTCAATCTGGAAACCTGATTTTATATTGAAATGACTACTACTTTCACCACAGGAAGTAACCCCTCTGGCCATAATAATATTAGCATCAAAATGAATTTGAATTTGCAAAAGGAAACAAGTTTCCCGGTTAACACCTATTTCCCCAACGTCCCCAACGAAGCCCGGACTCCCGCCCAATTCGTTGTATCATAACTGCTGTCACCGGAACGACTACAGAGCAACTACCTGCTCTAGCCATGCTTACCGAGCTGGGGTCTTTGACGGCGGCCTCGGGAGCCAACACCAGAAAGGCCATTCTGCAGCGTACATCCAGAGTCGTAAAGGCTGAATCATAGTAATCCTGATAATCTGTAAGAAAGAAAAGTCTACAACAAAAGGGAGGGGGAGATACCCTTTACGGTCGGCAATTTCACCAGTCGCGATCGGGAAGGCGGTACTTCCTACAGCGCCGAGCGCTGTACCGACTCCCATAGCCGAAGCATGCAAGTGACCCGGTAAAAGTTTAGTTACCATTTTTAGAATCTGACTTTGTTAGCTAGTTCGTCACAGGCCAGGGCCAAGATTCGAGTTACCAAAGGGTACAATGGTCCACAGAAGAAACCAAGTAGACAAACGCTGCTGATAATTAGTACTTCCTTACGATAGCGCATATAGGTAGAACCTACGTAGTGGTCCTATTCACAAAGGTCGTTCGACTAAGAGCCGTTCAAAATAGTAATATTCTATCGTAAGAACTCGAATAATCTGCCTTTGTGCTAGGACGTTGGAGTTGCCTCTCTTAGCAAGGTCGGCGTTTTCTGCTGGGCTGGTGGAGCAGATTTTTAGTGTGCTTTGCTCCCGTTTCCAGAGGAAATTTCAGACTGCATTAGTACACGGTTTGATTATTCGAGTTATGGTAACCGAATCACTTCCGGTCCTGTTGTAAGCCCCCTCAAAACACCATCTTTGGTGTAAAATGGACGACCAGCGATCAGATATAGCGCCGAAGCCTACTGTGCTCGTACGGTGCTGCTGTATTTCTGCATGTTCCCTCATGGGGAATATACCAGCAATGATCAAGAAAATCCACCTTACTCGCCAAAATAAACAGTCCGCCCCAGGGTACAGCAGCGATTGGAAACATAGACAATTGTCCTCCTCTAGTATCCCTAATCATAGGGGGGATTGTGTTGATACTGTGGCTATGGCTTATAAATAAAGTACCTTATCTGGTACTGGTCGGATTCAAGAGTACGGGGAAGTGGTGAACAGACTTGGCGCCAAGGCCAACAACGGAATTTTCGAATCCTTCCAGATCTGACAAGCGGTGTTCCTGAAGAGGTTGAGAGATGTAAGTGCAATTCGGACAAGTAAGGTGTGGTGCGAGTGCATAGGGCTGACGCTCCGAAGCACAGCTCCCATTGGCTAGCGGCCAAAACTGTCGGCCAAAACTGTCGGCGAAAAATCCCTACCTCGAGGAGGATAAATACCCCCCTTCCCGGCCTTCTCGACCTTTTCTTTCCTTTCTTCTCCAGCTCTCTTTGCCTTTTGGCTTAGATCAAGTGTAGTATCTGTTCTTTTCAGTGTAAAAACTGAAATGGTCCCTACGGGGCCAGTTCTTTTTTATACCCATTTTTGCTTATCCCGGGTCTTGACCTCTGGCTTGCTATGTCTTGACCCACTGTATCGCTGGTATTGCACTGTTTCCAGTTCGATGCGAAAGCCACTTTTTTATTTTTCCTTTTCGGTTTTCATTGTCGCTCTGGCTGCTATGCGAGGGGACAAGGGAAAGTATTTTGTTCGAGGCAGGAGTTTATAAAGGTGTTTTTTTAATATGGTATTCTATGATCGGTTGCAATGCCCATATATATAATTGGGTAACATGCGGTGCTGTTGTGAGTTGAAAGATTGGGAAATCCTATTTATCGCGAGGGTTGTTGTATGTTACATAAGCTCCTGACCTTAACTTTATCCAACACAGCTTTTTTCTCGCTAGAACTTGGATATAGAACTTGTGGACTATCGCAGTCTTCTGGGAGGTGCTTGCCACGGGCTCTCTCAACCCATAGGCCATGGTATAATGTTTTCGCCCTCGCCCGCCTGCGGTCGAACAGGATGAGCGAACAGCACTAAGGTGTGGATGAATAAGCTTAATGAGACCTACCGCATATTTAGGTACCGTAGCTTGTTTCCGACATCTGGGTAGAAACGAATCATCTTCACTTTTCTTTCGGACGCAGCGGGTGAAGTTAAAATTCAAGAAAATACCAAGCCATTAGAGTATGCAGTAGGGCAGCCTCCAAACGTCTAAAAATTCATACCCCTACCCTGGGAAGTCCAACTATTGGAGAGTGAATTAACCAACCGAGAAAACCTCACGGGAACAGAATCGGCAGAAAAGGCCATTCGACAGATGTTCTGACATAAATTTAGATATTTGAAGCAAAGCCAAATTCCAGATACGGTACCATACGGGGTGTTAGCATTTGGATCCCGGATTCATATTCATAGCCCAGGGGCGAAGCTCTCCAGAGCATCGCGTGCTTTATAAACTACGATTCAACCAAGAAAGCACGTGGGACCTCGCCCGTGGTCCTGGCTCGGGGTTCTGGGGCGGGGACAATCGTTACCGAAAACACTTGTTGGAATTTAGGGCCGTGTGATCACTAACACTCTGGATGATTAGTTTATCTTTATCAATTTGTATTTTAGATATGCGGTGTGCCTCCGATAAATGAGGATATCAGGCGTATTCATACACAGGCGAGATTCCACGACCAAATCAAAAACTTCACGTTTCTCCAGCTAAATCCAACCGGCACAGAACTAGCGAACCGAACCTCAGACCATCTGAAAAAATGAAAATCCTAACTCGGGCCCAGTTCGGCGCCGAACACAGGCTATTTTCTTTGTCTTGATCCCTATCCCTAGCGGGAGAGGCACATTCCAATGGCGCATTTTAGACATCTTGAGGCCAAATCATAATATCTCAATCCGGAAGCCTAATTTTAAATTGAAATGACCATCACTTTTCACCACAGAAAGTGACCCTCTGGCCATAACAATATAAGCATCAAGATGAATTTGATTTTGCAACATGAAACAACTTCCCTAGTGAGAGCCTATTTCTCGAACGGTTTCAAGGCAGCCTGGATTCTAGCCCAGTTCATAGTACTATAGCCTCTGCTATCCCCAAAATAACTACAGCGCAATCATTTCCTCTACCAATGCTTAGCGGCCCACACTCTTCGACCGCAACCCCGGGAGACAGCACCAGAGGGCCAATTCTACAGCGTACACCCCAAGTGCTAGGGGGTGAATTATACTAATTCTAATAACCCGTAAGAAAGAAAAGTCAACAGCCAAGAGGAGAAGGGGGAATGCCCTCTACGGTTGGCAACCTCGCCTGCCACGATCGGAAAGAAAGTACCCCCCACGAAGCTAATCGCCGTGCCAATTCCTATAGCCATAACGTGCGGGCGGCTAGGTAAAAGTTTAGTAACATCCTTAGGACCAAACCTTGCCAGTTAATTCTTGACAGGCTAGTGAGCTATATTAGTCCCAGCCCCAGCTGAAACAGCGCCAGCATCATTACCAACAAATATTGGGGACACTGTGGCATGAGATTTCTCGTAGTCTTTTTCAAACTGCGGGGTTCCTAGTTTAGCTTTGAATAAACCATGAAGCGGGCCATTTACCTCTAGAATGAAGGCCCAAGATGTGGTTTTAGCTTCATACTCTCAGGTGAGGCCATTGACATGATGAACCTGCACCAATGGAAGAAAAGAATAGACTCCCGGCAATGAATAGAACCAAGAATGAGAAAAGTCGATATGAATGCATGGAAGGATTGTTTCAACTCTCTTTGGAGAAAGAGTCTTCACCACCGAGTGTTCCCCTGTCGTCAAAAGCACTTAGTACCTCTTCACTAAGCCTGTAGTCCGTCGGTTCTTTGATCTCACCGCCAGGCACAGCCGAAGGGGTTTTAGAAACCATGATACCACCTCGCGCGGAAGGCGATGACGGGGAAGGGCTTGAATTTATCTTTTATTTTGTTGAAATTGCATCCCTCTGAGCTCTTTCTCGATCATAAGTGCCTGTGGAAATTTTTTCATCCATCAATTCCTAATATTTCCCAAAAATATTGATGTCAAGCGGTTAAGGCCTCCTGAGAGTTGTATCATCGGCATCTCTATAGCTCCGCCGGCAGCTCTCAAATCATGATTTCAGATCATAGCTATCCCAAATCACGGCCAGCCAAACACCCCCTAAGTAGCTACCCACGTGTACTGTGCCGCAGGGTGTTACTGACCATCCAGTCGGGAGGAGATCTTGAACACCACAATGAATCAAGCCGAGCCGGTAACACGGCGCGCCCAATCCTCCCCCACAGTGAAGGAAGTGAGGTACAGTTCGCTGGATAGCATGGGAAAAACAACTCGTAGCAACTGGGCCGTTGAAGCTAGAATACCGCAGGTCTTAATTGGGAATTTATGGAAGAAAGGAAGAAAGTTACATCACCCCATACTCTTAAGGTTGTGACACAGCGCAATAGTCTAAAGATCCCTCCGCTCCCTTCGAGCGATTCCTGATGCCTTCTTCAATCACCTGACCTACTGTGCGCACTGTGCTACAGTGGTGATTTTTGTCTCCTCCCCCCTCCCATATATCAAGCCGGTAAATATTAAGAAAACCGGGTAGGTTTTTGTTGGAAAATAATTGTGATACTAGGTGGAATGGAGAAGGGTTTCGGATGTGCTAGTGAGGTATGATAAGATGGTAAAAAAAAAAAGAAAGCCGTCCTGCGGAATAATTGTTGAAATGCATCATACATGAAATCTGGCCGGTTCATTTACCACCCAGCTAGCCCACATTGCCATGCAAATCCTGTTGAGCGCAGATACCCGTAGTCCAAAATCTTGACATCAAATCTATAAAGATCATAATGTCTTACTTTACTAGAAAGATTCCAATAATCGGACCTTGTGCCAGGATGTTGGGGTTGCCTCTCTTTGAGGGGGTTTTTTTATTTGTCTCGGGGGCATATTTTTAGTGTGCTTTCCTTCCACCTTTTTCCATAGGACGAAATTTCGGACTACACAGCAAATGGTCCGATTATTAGAGTCATGGTAACTGAAACACTGCCGGCCCTGTCGTTCCCTCTGAAAAAGCGCCATCTTTCGTGTAAAATGAACAACCAGTGATCGGATGTGTCCTGAGCTATGATATTATATCATGCTCGCACGGTGCTGCTGTAAGTCTGCAAAGTTCGCCATGGAAGATACTGGGGCAGTTGGGGGGCTCACTATTACTCGCCGAAATTAATAGTTTGTCCACAAGGCATAACACCGAGTGCATGAAAATTACTCTTCTCTGGCATCCTTGGCGATAGGAGAATTATGTTGATACTAGAGCTATTGCTCATGTATAAATATCCCGAGAGCCGCATCTCGAGTAGTGCTCAGGGGTTGCGAGATGTAAGTGCAATACTAACAGGCAAGGTGTTGTGAGGCGGTTGTTTTTGCCTAGGGCTCGCCCTCCTACGCACAGCTCCCGTTGGCTAGCGGCCAAAACTGTCGGCAAGAACTGTCGGCGATAGATTTCACCTCGAAAAGTATAAATACCCCCCTTCCCACCTTCTCGACCTTTTCTTTCCTTTCTTCTCCAGCTCTCTTTGCCTTTTGGCTTAGATCAAGTGTAGTATCTGTTCTTTTCAGTGTAAAAACTGAAATGGTCCCTACGGGGCCAGTTCTTTTTTATACTCATTTTTGCTTATCCCGGGTCTTGACCACTGGCTTGCTATGTCCTGACCCACTGTATCGCTGGCATGTCACTGTCTCCGGTTTGATGCGAAGGCCACTCTTTTTTTCCTTTTTGGTTTTCATTGTCGCTCTGGCTGCTATGCGAGAGGATAAGGGAATGTATCCTATCCAGGGCGGGAGATTGGTGTAGTCGCTTGTTTAGAAGGTGTTCTATCCTGTTTTGTTTGAATATGTAAACTTTGAAACTATAATCGATTATGATACTTGTGGGTATTTCCCATAAGAGGAGTAATTGCATGCAGCGCCATTTTCTGTCGAAATGTTGGGAAATTTTATTTGTCTTGAAGGTTAGTACTAAGTCACATATGCTCCTGGAAAGATAACTGAGCCCCGTAAATTACTTTGAGACACCTATGGCAGGGCACATTTTTGGCTATAAAGGGTCAAGCGAAGACGGTCTTCCACCGAGTTTACAACAGAATATAAGGAAAACCCTTGTCTCAATGGTCGAGCGGGAGGTGGATCTTGCCAGTTAGTGCGGGACCCGTGCTGTACATAATTATTATAACTTCTGGGTTTCTACAACTGCATTTTATCTCCGCAATATGCCCTAGACAACAGTATCCACGGATATGGCATCGGGGAGAGGGGGTAGAGTGACATCTTATGATAAGAATATATTATAATAATTATGATAATTATTATTATTATTATTATAATAGCTATTGGCTAGCAACCCCAATAGACAACCCCACCTCAAGCTTGTTGAGTGTTGTAGAGTACTTCCATTTTCATCGCGTATTCGGAATCAGGTAATATTAAAGATTTATGTCTTAATACCATGACCAAAACATGGCTAGTAACTTAGTAATTTCTACTCCTTACATCATTTATTCTCATACCAGGCCAAACTTGTTCTCTTTTATTAGCTCTTAGTTCACACACAGGTCATCACCGCACCAAAATTAGCCCCCCATTTTAGAAGAGCCATCATGAACCGATAGAAAGTATAGTGTTCCTGTTCCTTGAAAGATTGCAGTGAACAGTGCCAGTATCTGGTGAAGCCCGTATATGAGAATGGACTAACACTTTAGAATTTATTGCACTGTGCTTGAAAAGTGGCATCAAGGCTACCCTCAACGGTGAATGAACAGACCTTCCCTCATCCTACCGTCACAGTTGCAGTTGTCTATTTCCATAATGATCATCATTTTCACTTACCATCGGTTACATTATCCTCTTTGTATTAAAGACATCAAATCTTCGATATATATTCAAATAATTCTAACACATCTTCGGGTACTTTTATAGCAACCGTATTCCGAATACACGATGAGAAAAGAAGTACAGGAAGCGCCCTAGTTTGTTGTGGAGAGGGTATGACTGCATTTCGGGTAAACCAATAATTGCCCACACATGTTGTTAGTCCTATTTAGTTCACCCCCCCCTGCACCTAAGAGTGAACAGGAACCTTCTCTCTCACTGCCACCACATCCACCTCATCCAATAAACATCTCCCGTCAACAACTCTGAGTGATTTCTCCACCCCTATCACGAAGGAGGCAATTTCGCATTCGAAGCGAGTGAGTGAAGCTACTAAGTTATCCTACTCGCTTCTGGCATATCGACCTGCTTTCGTCGTTTCGGTGCAATGCCGGGCCCAACACCACTCTGGTACGCTATACAGGAGGGGAAATACGAGGTCGTGAGGATACTGCTGGAGAGGGGTGACGTCGATCCTAACATACCGGACCCCGATTCTGGCAGAACACCACTCTCGCTAGCTGTGACGAATTCATCCCAGGGCATTGTGGAGTTGCTACTTGAGCGCCACGATACCAACCCGAACTTAGCGGACACCGACTTTGGACAAACCCCGCTCTCATTTGCCGCGGAGAAAGGCTATGAGGAGATTGTGAAGTTGCTGCTAGCGCGCCAAGACACCAATCTCAACACATTAAACATCTCTCCCGGGCAAACTCCTCTAGAGCTCGCTGCCAAGAATGGCCATGACGGGGTGGTGAAATTGCTACTAGGACGGGGCGCTGATCCCAACGCCCAATCTGGCAGAACTCTACTCTCACTGGCTGCCGAGAATGGGCACGAGGGGGTGGTGAGGACACTACTGAAAAGGGACGAGGTGAATCCCAACACCACTGACACCGAGAACGGCAGAACTCCGCTCTGGTGGGCCGCCAGGAAGGGGCACAAGGGGGTCGTGAGGATACTATTGAAACGGAACGACCTCGATCCCAACATACCTGACACCCAAGATGGTCGTACTCCACTTTCGCGTGCTGCCTCGGGTTGGCATGAGGGGGTTATTAGGATGCTCCTAACACGGAATGATGTCGACCCCAACAGAGCTGACACCAACGGACGAACACCGGTCTCTTGGGCCGCCCAGAGTTGGTGTGAGGGGGTCGTGACGATGCTGCTAAAACGGAAGGACGTCAATACCAATGTACCTGACACCGAAGGCAAAACTCCACTTTGGTTTGCTGCTCGCAATGGCCACGACAGGGTGGTGAGGCTGCTGGTGGAACGCCCTGAAACAAATCCTAACACAGTTGACGCCCAACATGGACAAACTCCTCTCTCGCTTGCGGCCAACCTTGGTCATGAGAGGGTCGTGGGGATTCTGCTTGAACGAAACGACGTCAATCTCAATATAGCCAACACCCGATGCGGCAGAACACCGCTCGAATGTGCTGTCAGCAACGGCCACCAGGCAATTGCCATGATGCTGCAGGAACGGGCAAATCGGATTTCCAGAAACGCAGATAGCGTTCCAGCAACAGAACAAATCCCCCTAGGCATATCCATGCTATCTGAACCCCCTTCTAAAAGGGCCCGCAGATTTTGATCTCCTTGGATGAAACTCAACGACTCTCCCCCCGTCCACCGAGTGCCACATCCCAGCAGAACAAATTTTACGAAACAAAATCCGAAACCCCTTACCTCTTCCGACCCTTATTTGCGGCTTGATATGTCACTACCGGTGTCATAGATTTGCGTCATTCACCTAGAACACCCCGTTATCTCACTAACCTCCAATTCACGTTATCATCTTTCATCCTTCATGCATTATATTTGACGGACGCAACCCCATCTGACTGTTGCTAAGGCACAATATTTAGTCTGCGGTAGAAGTGTCAGAAGGGTCGCCACTGTTGTTTTGTGGGTTTTTCCTGTTTGTGTGTTGAGTGCGCTGTCTACCTGTATTTAGTCTCCAACTAATTGGCCGAGAACTCCTCGTCGAACATCTCTACTGTAGCACCACCACCACCACCCCCGAAGTGCTTCCCTCCTGTGCTACCTGCGAGCCCACTGCCAACACTACTCGCTAGTCGCCAGGTCGCGAGCGAGTTGCCATCAATGTTGTCACCAATATGAGCCCTAGTTAACAGATTTTGTGTATGTGCTGTGAATCGCTGCTTTCCGATTGTGGTTTTTCTTCTAAATCCTCAAACGATTTAAAGCAACAACTCCTACATAACCTCTGGGTTACAATATAAAGGCACATTAGTGGTTTCCTATCCAGTATTCGCCTCTTTAGCCAGGCTTTTGTTCCGCTTACCCATTCGGTTTAGTGTACCCAAGCGTCCCGCCTGGAGTTCCCGGGTATCCGTTATTCCAGGGAGGTACTCTAACTAGTACTCTCTTTTAGGCAGCTGGCCTACCCGCTCTCTCCTTCTCACTCTCTAGATTTGCCGTAGATTCCCCGCCGGGCGTGCTGCTTCACCATGGTCTATCGGCCACCCAGCCCTAGCAGAGCCTTTTTTCCCCGCCAAGCCTCGGACATGGATTTGTGGATATCTGCACTCTGCTGGGAGGTGCTTGACATGGGTGTTCTCAAGCCCATAGGTCATGGTGTAGCTTCTCTCAACTGCCTACTCCCGATCAAATAGGATAAGCGAAGAACATTAAGGTGAGGATGAATAAGCTTAATCAGACCTGCCGCATTTCTAGGTAGCTTGTTTTCAACATCTATATAGAAACAAATCATTTCACTATTCCCCCGAACGCTATGGGTGAATTTAATATTCAAGAGTTTACCCCGTAATTCAGGTAGGTAGTAGGGCAGGCAGCAAGAGCAGCTGAATTTCTGAAGCCTTTGCGCCCACACATAGAAATCCTACTTTTGGGTAGTGAATCCACTCAACCAAGAAAACCTCTCGGGAAGAGAACCAGCGGAGAAGGTCGGCCCACAGATGTTTGTGGAAGCCGTACATCGCGATCAGAATATATTTGGGGACAAAGTTTGTTATAGAAAGCTGAATTCTAGATATCATACTAGGAGCTAGCATTTGGACCCCGGATGGATATTTATCACGCAGACAAGACGCCTTCTAAAGCCTCATGCGCGATATATAAAATACTATCCGACCAAGAAAGCACATAGAACCTCACCAGTAGTTCTAGCTCAGAGTTCAGAGGTGGAGTATGTTGGATTGCCCATTGGGTATGTGGTCATAGGGTTATGCGGATATGCGGATATTGAAATGACGATCACCTTCACCACAACCAGTAACTCTTTGGTTATCCCTTAAACCGTTTTCAAGCACTCGCACTAAGTGCGGATACACCTGGTTGTGGAAGCGATCGGTGGTGAACTAACTGAAGAGAGCAAAGTTAGGAATAATTGTGACAGCTATGATGTAAGTATTATGATGAACGTAAAGAATACTAAGATAATTCAGCCCCCTTCAAACACTAGCCTATTTGGATAATTGTGATATGAAAAACTGTGAGGTGTAGGGCTTAGAATAGTGCTAAATGAGTACTGCTCAGCATGGCCACGATGGAAAGCAGGTTGTCTGCGTAGATTTGCTCCCAACTATGGTACATGTTTAAGTACTTTTAATTTATCTTGGGGCGTTGTCTATCATTACTTTTCCTGTATCAAGCGTCCTATTAGTGCCACGCTAAAGGTGAGTGAACAATCGTACAGGTTAAGGGATAACAATACAAGCATCAAAATTATTTTGAATTTGCGCAACGAAACGAAAAAATTTCACCGATTAACCCCGTTTCCCCAACGGTCCCAACGAAGCCCGGACTCCAACCCAATTCGCGGTACCATAGTCTCCGCTATCTCCAGAACAACTCCAGAGCAGTCGTTTCCTCTATCAATACCTAGCGACACGGGGTCCTCGACGGCAAACCCGGGAGCCAGCACCAGAGGGCCAATTCGGCGGCGTAAATCGCGAGTATTGGGGGGTGAATCATAGAAATCCTGGTAATCTGTAAGAAAGGAAAGTCTGCAGCCAAGGGAAGGGGGGAAATACCCTCTATGGTAAGCAATTTCACCTGCCGCGATCGGAAAGGCAGTACTTCCCCCAGCACCGAGCGCGGTGCCAATTGCCATAGCCGAAACGTGCAAGTGACTCGGTAAAAGTTTAGTCAACATTCTCAGGATCTAACTCTGTTAGATAATTCTTCACAAGCCGGAATAGCCAGGATTTGAGTTACCAAAGGGTATAATGGTGCACAGAAGAAACCGAGCAGACAAACACTGCGGATTATTAATACTCCGTCAGGATAGCGCATAAGGGTAGAACCTACCCGACAGAAGATCCAACAAAGGTTGGGAGAAGCCAAAACATGAGCTCGCAGGTGAACGATGCGCAGATAAAGAATGACACAGGGCCTTTCCCTTGCCATTTCGGAAGAATTACTTCGATGACCCATAGTAGAACGAAGCGACCGAGGGTGAAGGAGAAAGAGGTCATTGAATTGGTGAGACTGGCATTAGAAGGAGACCCCCCACGAGCTTCGGTGAGGTAGACGAACTGGATAATTAGAGGAGAGCTTTGGTTTTATAAGACTGGATACTCACCATCCAACTGCCAATTGTCGCTTTTATTCCAGTTAACATGCGTTTCAGGTTTGTCGGGCCAAATATGTGTACTTACTTTCAATACCCCAATTGAGAAACATAAATACAGCTAGAATCCAAGAAACCTCCTGCAGTCAATAACGATGTCTTGGGAGTGCAACCTAAGTGAAATACCTTGTTCTTTAGAATCTCTTTTGTATGATCTAAGCCTGTCTTATGCGAGCTGCTGGTGTCTCGAGTGTACTTCGCACCATTCTCATCCCAAAAAGATAGCACGAACGCCACGCCGCCGAGAATCGAGAGCGCAAACTTCTCCTAGTTAGCAACGATACATGGCAAAGCCTCAGAGACCAACAGGGATATAATAATATTGATAGTACGGGATTCCCCGCTGAGCCACCGCGTGGGCAATCAATGGGGCAATGGTAGACCCAATACCAAAGCAGCCTTGCAACATCCCGAGAAAGCCGCTAGCATGGTGAAGGCTTCCAGCCCAGGCACTGGCGGCCGGGTCGAGCCCCGCGACCCCGTATGATACCAGGCATATCGCAACCGGAACGACCGGCCAGGGGGGGCGCACAGCCAGAAATATACTTCCTAGTGCCATGCATAGGGACGCTATAGCGCCGGCACCCCGACGCCCGAGTGACGAGTGGGTTTTGTCGGCCACAGCGGCGGCCACAACAGCTCCGACGACATTACCAACAAACAGCAGGGACACTGTAGCATGTGATTTCTTATAGTCTTTCTCAAACTGTGGGGTTTCTAGTTTAGCTTTGAAGAAACCATGAAGAGGACTATTTACTATTCAACACTATAGGGTTATGCGCAGCGAATATAGATTCCAGTGATCTGGCGATGCCGAACTTTTCTTGGTACGAACAATTTGGATAGAGAAAAACTTATCAAGGAAACAAGAAGAGATAATGGAATCGTGTACAGTAATGAATGACTTCGATAAAAGTAGGAGAGAGAGACCAAGTGAATAAATAATGAATGCAATAACTGATAGAAAACAAACGAACAAAAGGAAGAACAGGCTTTCTTATATCCTCCGTGAGATGAGACCTTTCCTCCACAGCACACTTCCTGCGCGTGCTATATCTTTGATTAGTTTCTTCCGCATAGTTGCTCTTTCCTACTTCTCAGCCGAATCCTCTCCGAGGTGGGAACCCAAACACCGAGGCTGTGGTTAGCCGGTTTGCTGAATACTGAGTGTATAACCGCGGGTGCCATGGTTGTTCGGCTATTGATCATAGTTCGTGTTTCATTGTCAATGAATGGAGGTTTCGATGCTGTTGCACTAAATATGCAGGGTTGATGTCGGAGATCGGTATGAAGCTAATAGTTGTGAGACGTCTTGCGAAGACTTAGTGTGTAACAGGTGAGAGCGATAAGGTTCCTAATCCAACGCGCATGGGAATATATGCAAATGGTGAGCAGTCCAGAACGATCTACGTTCAACATTTACCTCTGGGATAAAGACCTAAGATGTGGTATTAGCTTTATGCGCAAGGGCGAGACGATTGATAGAGATGAACTTACACCAAAGGAAGAAAAGAATAGACTCCCGGAAATGAATAGAATGAAACATGAGCAGAGTCGGTACTTATTCACGGAAGGATTGTTCCAACTCTCCTTGGCGAGAGAGTTTTCGCTATCGAGTGTTACCCCGTCATCATAAGCACTTGAAGCCTTTCCATCAAGACTGTAGTCCGCAGATTCGTTGATCTCGCTAGTAGAGATGGTAGAAGGGATTTTGGAAGCCATAATGCTACCCTGCCTAGATAGTATTGGCGGGGAAAGGCTTGAATATATATTCAATTTATCTGAAAAACGTCCCCCCTGCAGCTCTTTCCCTATCATGTGTGCTTGTGGAAAATGCTGTTTGCGATTAATCCCTAATATTTGCTAAAAATATTCACATCAAACAGTCCAGGCCTCTTGAGATCTGCCGGCAGTTCGAAAATCGTGATCTCAAATAATAATTTGGAAATCATGATTTTAGATCACAGCTATCTCAAATCACGGCGTTCCAACACCCCCCAAGTACAGTTACAGATCAAAAATAACTGAACGCCCCCCGGTAACTATTGGAATTAGATAACCAACTCGCTTATTAGGACTGGTTGTTAGACTAGTAAAAGTTTTTCCCGTTGCTACCTTGGCAC
>Ga0307509_10001448_pt1 | contig 40100 bp, 37 predicted proteins | sample 10_EM_MG_FD_202245 | JGI IMG/M metagenome (GOLD analysis project Ga0307509, IMG submission 202245) | Populus trichocarpa ectomycorrhiza microbial communities from riparian zone in the Pacific Northwest, United States - 10_EM | ecosystem: Host-associated > Plants > Roots > Unclassified | place...
CTGGTTCAGACTCTTTTCAGATTAGAAATCTAAGAAGAGCGTTTCCAGATTTTAGCGCAATTTTTTGCCAAGACCCCTTCTAAATTGCTTCCAGATTCCTACGGGAAGTCCTCCATTGTTAAAAAAAACTGGTTTACAGATTTTTGATTTCCTTTTCTTATCATATCGTACCTACTCCGGATGTCCACGGGCTAGTACACAGTACTATACGCGGGTTAGGCCTCCAAGCTCGGCCCGAATATGCCAGAGAAACTCCTCAATGCTACGGTATTTATTTTCCACTGAGCGGGCGGGCGGGCAAGCTGCTGCGTAAGGAACATATTCCTATAGTATTATACGGTATTCCTCGTGAAGAAATCTCATCTGCGAAAATCTTTCCGGCAAGACCAAGTTTTGTATAATAAGCCTGTGTTCATTAACTTGGCAAAAAAAAAAAAAAAAGACGTTTGCAACTCAGTGCTCCTACCGTTGTTTGCTACCTGGTGGTGATCTCAGCGATATAATACTAACAGCGCAGGTAACGAATTTTTACAATAAAAAAGAATTGTCATCACAGATCATATAATACCAACTTAGATTAAAGCAAATTTTGGCGGTATGCGGTGCGGTACGATACTGTATCATAATGCCGTGCAAAAAAAAATCAAAAAAATCAAATTTTTCACGTGCTGCAGTAAAGACTTGAATGTTAAGCGCAAATACGAGCATATTATATCTGTTTCACCTTCCCCTAGTCCTCCTCATACGGTAGTTATGGTGCGTGGACAAAATTAACCGCGGATCAACCAAGAGGGAAAAACTTAAGCTATGACAACAACACCACAATTACTAAAACCAAGAAGAAGAAAATAGTATAAGGTAGAATACACAGTAGCAATTAATATTTGAGCTAGATAAAGTTCTTTAAATGGTGTTGAAAGTGCAGGGTGATAGCGGGGGGGGTTGCCATCGATCTCTGATCCGCGGTTAATTTTGTCCACTGACAATATCATACTACGGTATTAAACTATTAATTATGGGAAACAACTTTTCTCCCCTTAAAGAAATGATAGTTCCAGTTTATATATATATATATATTAGTGAGCAATAAATAATAGCAAGGTCATTCATTATAAGCAAATCACCTTGCTTCCTTTATACCTTGTGTGAATTGTTTCCACTGCCTTACCGAACCATTTTGATCCTTCCTAACCACCTTAAATTGCATCACAGACCGTCACTCACGAGTACTTGCTGTGGTGAATAGGTGAGGATTTACTTTCCCGTAGAACACCTGCCACCTGGAAAATTACCTACATACCCGGCCAAAGAGAAACCCCGTTACCCATGGGGTAGAGCAGAGCACTCACGTACCCTCCCCTCCCAGTAGGTAAGTTTAGATTCTCCGTTTCAATTTAAGGACAAGAGCTCTCCGCCGTTGTTCGCCGATGGTATCATACCGCAGGACCAGATATGGCACATCCTCATGTGAATGGCATAGAGATTGTAAAGGTCAATCACCCATAGCTAACAACAACAATATCCCTGCATGTGCTACATAGGGATGATCGGGGCTACTGTAGCAGCGATGAGGGAAAGGGGAAAGCTAGGATCGGCTGTGGGGGGGAAAGGTGGGCGGCACTGCACGGCGGCAAGGTGTCAGGCATCGACACATTGGTATACCAAAAGAGTGCTATAGCATTATGACAATATCCATGGCTCACGATAGTCTCTTTTGTGTTGCGTCCGACTCTCAGGTCGGGGGTCACGAGTAGCCATCGTGGGAATCGCCCCAGCCTTGTGTGAAAACAGAGCACGCACAATCATCCCCCATCCTTCGTCTTCGTCCGCATACCGCCAGGATGGCCGTTTGGTATCGCTGTCTAGTTTTTGTTCGTTCCGAAGCCGATACCCGGGAGTCTTGTACTGTACATCTTTGGTCGCCCAATAGTCCTAAACTTTGCCGCCTAGCCAATCTCGTCCTTGACCAACTGCTGGTGATACTACCTTAACGGCCAACCACTCCCGCACCCCATTTGCCATTTCAAAAGTCTATAAAATATCAATACCTCTATATACGCTCCAACAAAACTGCGGATACACCAGAGCAGGGATCTTCTCTATCCTCGCAAGGATGCCCCTCTACCGCGCCCCTTTCCCCAATTACTCCCGGCTGCGCCAGTATATCGTCTACCCCTACTACCTCTACCACTGCTTGTACCCCTATCACCTCTATAGTCCCATTCCATGCCACTTGTGCCCGATCGCACGGCCGCGTGCCCTGTGGACAGCGTTGCAAACCGCCATTCTCTGGAGGCTAGGAATTTGCTAAGCCGCTCTACCAAGTCGGTTGTGTTTGTTAAGAATTCTGCGAATGAGAATCCGGGGTTTGGTGAGGAGCTGCAGTAGGGGCTTTGGGGTGTATGTTGGAGGGATTGATCCGTGGTGGCTTCGGCGATCTTATCTCCGGACTCGTCCACATCCTCTAATTCAGTGCTAAGAACGGGCTCCCCAGGAATTCCATTTATAGCTTCGGTATCAGACACCGCCACAATTTGTGCCATAGCCTCCTCCAGAGAGGGCTCAGCAACTTCATCCGTACTCGCCTCTGCAACTTGGTCAACTACCTTATCGCCATCCTCCAATTCCGCAATCCGGGGTGTCTCAGCCAACGAATCCCCCCCCTCACGATTATTCCAACAAAGCCTAAATTCCGACCTTTTTCCACCCGTAATACCCCCTTGAACCACAGTCTGGTAAAGCTCCATCCCATTCCAATCAAAAGCAAGCTCGCGCCGATACTCCAAGCTAGTAGAAAAATACTCCATTGTTGTCGGTGGACTCCGCGCTTCCCCCTCATCCCCCGACTCAGGACGTTCAGGCGGAGAGATCATCCACTCTGGTAGCTTGACACGAAGTATTTGTGATGTTTTGAGCTCGTTATCAACAAGAGGATTTAGTCTGCTCTGGGACAGGTAGTTTGTTAGCTCCAATCGTGTAACACCGCACTCGGGCCCATGATTTGCAGGGTCATCCAGAATGCCGAGAGAGATGGATTTCCGGTGGCGGAAGCGCACGTCGCATTCTTCGCCAGGGAACATCGCGTCTGCAATCGTGGATGAGTGAATGGCCTTGAGAGTTGGCTGGCCCATGCTACCAGATTCGTGATCAATTTTGAACCTCAATTCAAGAGGTGGATACCTGTCGAAGCCCTCTGGATACCCCCCCCAGGGCGATGGTAAGAGTTTCACAATACAAGTTTGATCGGGTGTTCGTCGCTCAGTAGCAGAGGCTTGCACTTGCGACGTGTGGGGGGCCCTTTCAGAGGTGGGGTTGCCCACAGGTGACAAAGATTGAGTGATGTAAACAAGACCAGGGGCATCAGTGAGAAAAACTTGCGATCTATCTTTGGACTCGATGAATTTTGGTGTTGTTAGATCATCGAGTGGAGGATCCGAATTCTCGTGAAGCAGGCTGCCGAAGATAGCTTCGTACTCAGTTGATAGTTCCGGTCGATGTTGTGCAGGCACTTGCAGATCGTCGTGGTCCAGCATTTTACGCAACTCGGCTGTGATGTTGTCTGCATCTTGCGTTACCCCCCGAGTCCGTCTTCGTAGAGTGTCCTTTAGAATCGCAGAGCCATTCTCGCGAAGGCCGCCGGAATGCTCGATATGCGTCTTGATATTCCTCCATCGGCCCCACTCAACCCCTCTGAAATTCCACGGCAACGCGGATTTCTCACGGACCGGATATAAGGCACCTTTAGGGCCTTCCTTCCCTTTGAGCGCATTATATAAAAGGGAATAGGACGATCGCAGCTGAAGATCAAAAGACATGAAGAGCAGGCGCTGTGCATCCTGGAGGGAGCCAGGATCCAGGGCAGAAATTAAGAGCTAAATCAATGTTAGTAATCTTCTCCAGAGCGCGGAGGGTGCGAGTGTAGGAGTACAGTTTTCTCATCCTTTTTCTCGATATATGTACCAGTAATCCTCGCGATTGGGGTTATAAACTGCTCATTGAATCGGCACAATCGCTGGGCCCAAGATATGTCAAAATCCTCAACAGTGACCCCGCTTAAAAGATCCCGGATTTCCCTCCGCAAGCGTTCATAATTCGCCAGACTAGAATTAACACTAATATTGCTAGATTTAACATTGACCTTGATCCTGGCCTCGAACTGCTGCGAAAGCCGGCGTATAGTTCGACCATCTACCATCTCATCCAATCAGTAAACCTCCCCCACCCCAGGCCAACGGGCGATGTGAAATGGGAAAAAGAATAAACCTTTCCCAAGAATAAAGAATATATCCCTCCGTGCCTTCTGAAAATCCCTGTTCACTAAAACATCCAACCTCTCAGGGATATCATTTGACACGGCAACCCCCCACTTGTTGCTCAGAATCTCATTAATAATCTCATTCTTAGTCGCGTAAGGTTGGAGCTTCGGTAGAATCCCCTCGGTATCTTGAGTATGGTAATACTCGAACAATTGTTTCTTCAAGAAGGATTTTGACAACCCTTGCACAAGCTGCTCGTACCGTTCCTTGCTAACTTGGGCCTTGGTGGCCGGGCGCGCGAGCGCGATATCAATGCTTCGGGTATCCGTGAGCTCGTGATCGAGGAGCTTGTTCACCCTTGCTTCAAGGATTTCTTTCTTCTCCTCCTCCTCCTCGGGTGGGTCCTCCACGATTTGGAGACCCTCGTGACGGAGTTTGGGTGGGGCTAAGGTCCGGAGGATCAGAAGCTCCGATATAGATTCTGGGCCTATCTCATCACCCAATCCCCCCTCCTTCACCGCAGGCTGGCGGACGAAGCAGCGGTAGGCTGGGAGTGTTCTGAAATTGCGTAAGGGCCGTCGAAATTGGCGGCAGAGGCAGAGTGCCAGTTTTGACGTGTAAAAGGCTGGTGGCATGCTGGAATGAGAAGGGAACAAATGGCGGAGGAAGGGTGGGAAGGGAAGGGGTGGAAAGAAAGGAGGAAAAGGAGGAAAAGGAGGAAAACGGCGGGATTGGAAAGAAAAGAAAAGGAGCAGAAAACCCGAAACCGTACTCCAGTCAATTGACTTGATAGTGAAAGAGAATTTCAAAAATGGGCGTCCACGGTGCCTTCTTGACAGTGGTGAAGGTGGTGAAGCATAATTTTCTGTGAGGATTTTTACTCTCTAAATTCCCGAAACTTTTAGAGCCGCCAGTCTTGGCAAAATGTGGGATGTGTTCAGCTTGGTGGGGTGAAAAACTGACAAGCGCATCACTGATAATCAATCGGCAGATTAAGTAAATCGTCGCTTAACAACCAGTGTGATATCATAGAACAAACAACAACGCCTCTTTAAAGTTATGATACACCAGAACAAAGAATACCATCTCGCCAATTTCAAATGCCCCTTTCCGCTCAACCCCCTCTCTCTGGCCCTCCCATAACACAGGCAATCATGCCACGAGACAGACATTCATCTCATGGACCCGGTCCTTTGTCACCCCCCTGCTTCATCTAGTCTCTAGCAAACACTACTCAAGCTATTTCTACCCAGCCCCACCTTCACCTTACCGCTGGGGCACAAACAGGCCATGTACTAGACGGGTATATCTTTCGTCTCAACCCCCTACTCATCCCGACATACCATCTCTGCCACTTCCGGTAGTCACAGAACAGCATGACCGCACGCCAGCCAACACCAACAGGGGCGAAGCAACCTCGACCCTTACAAATACTAGTCTACACCCCGCAGTCCGGCGGTGCCAAAGGTACGCCGCAGACCTCGGAAGTATTCGATGTGAGCGGGAGTAGCAGTAAAGATGGGGCAAGAGGGAGCCGAACACTAGAATTCACAAATAGCAATGGGGAAACACTAAGGATTCCAGAGTACACAACTCACACCGTCAGATCTTCACCTTCTTCCTCTTTTACACCCGGAAATACTAAAGGACAATACTACCGACCCATTTCCACCACCACCCCCGCCGCACCAATTTACCCCCACCACCACCACTACCACCCTCAATACCCAGATCACTTCCTTCACCTCTACCTCTCCCACCAAGAGCCCTTTCTCCCCCTCCCTCCTCCTCCTCCCCCTCCCCCTCCTCCTCCCCACCCCCCCTTCATCCCCCCCACTCCACAGCAATCCCCAGAATTCGCCATGGCAACAATGACCATCCCGCCAATCAGCGAGGAGGAATGGGCCATGCTCACTTCCCCGGAATCCCCGCCGGAAGAGATGTTAGGGCTAAAGCCAGGACCCCCGGTTGTGACAGAGGAGCTGCTGGAAGCTTGTCTACCCTTGGATAGCACCGACGAGGGCAGGCAGTGGTGGAATGAACTTTTATGTGCGGGGGATGAGCAGGGGTTTTGGACGAGGTTTCTGGAAAGTGACGAGAGGGCCCTTGGGTGCGAAGCGGGCTGGAGTGAGAATGAAGTGAGGGAGGCGCAGGGAGAGTGTGGGGGGGCTTGAGGGAGGGCCAGGGGGGGGGGGAAGATTGAAAGGTGTGAGATTGATGAGTGTTCTTCAGGATTTGATCATTTATTACTGCAGTACAGTAGTTCCAGTATTTTTTCCTTTAGGCGTATCATACCCCAAGAAAGAGAGACTCCTCGGCAACAATTATATTGTAGCTACCCCTTCTCTTGGGCCCTGTCCACCATGCCACCACAAAATCTGGCAGCGATAGAAGCTGGAAATAGCGTATATACATCTCAGTAACAACCCCCCCCTCAACTGGGCAGTCATTACAACGCAAAATTCCTAGGCTCAAGAAAATATTTATTTATTTCCCCCTCCTTCATATAGAGCCAAAAAAAAAAAGAGAGAGAGAGAGACTGTGACTATTGAAGCTTGATTTCTTTGTATCATATATAAGTAGCGTTATTATATAATAATATTATGATATACCATATCACGACAGCAGGTCGGTCAAGGGGACCAAGGGACCAAGGGAGGAAGGAAAAACTAGTATTATACCTAGATACTCCTTTTTTCTTCTTCCTTCGATAGATAGAGAAAATGTGGGATGAAGGGCATCTTTATACAATCAAAGTGGCGTGCTGAATAGGGGTTGGATAAAATATTGATAACATAATAATATACCGTCTTTCCACTCGTGAAACCCCCTTGGACAATCATTCACCACTCAAGCCTTGAAAGGTGCGCAATACATAAATTCACCCCCCCCCCCCCCCCCCGGGCAACAATATATATAAACCCCAACTCCATTCATTACCTCTGCCTCCCATCCTTCTCTCCACAAACCCCACAGATCCCCGCATCGCCCGGGTTCATATAGCGCAAATCTCCATAACACGAACACTTCCACGCATTCTTCATATGCCCAGGATTCAAAACATTGGCGCAGACACAGCACAACGTCGATGTTGGATCGTTGGCGAATGAGCATGCGGTGCAGGTAGCTTCGGAAGACTTGTTGGGGGGGTTGGCCTTAGAGAGAGAGGGAAGGGAAGTGGTGGGGTTCTGAGGGTTTGGCGGTGGCGGTAGGCCGGGAGTTGGGGGTTTATTGTTGGGAGGAGGTACTTGGTAGTCGTCGTCGCTGGTGAGATCGACGGTGTCTTTATTTGCGCTCATCTTCGACGAGGACTCCCGCGATTGTCCCGGTTCCCTCCCATTCCCACTCATGCTCCCCTCGTCAATACACTTCCCGACCGCCCCACGCCCACATGCATCCTTCAACTCCACCAACTCTCGCTTCATCCAATCTTGCTCTAAATCGCCATCGTCCTCAAGACTGACGGGAACAAGATACTTGCCGCCACCGACGTCAACTTTCTTCTTCTCATCCTCGTCCCAATCATCCCCACCCTCACTACCACCACTGTCACTCTCATCACTGGCCTCCCCCTCAACCATCTCTACCTTCTGCCCTTCAAACCTCTTCATCGCCGCTGCAGCCCTCAATTCCCTCCCTCGTGCACTCTGCGCAATCCGCGGCGCAGCCTTTGACTTCTTCCCTTTTTCCAAGACGCTTCTCGTGTTGCCGTCCGCGCCAACTTTCTCCCCTTCGCTACATCCAAACTTCCGCTCTTTGCGGCGTTGCTGGCGCTCAGCATAGGTCAGTCTTGGCCTTTTCGCTCGCTCGCTGGCGTCCTGGGTGCTTTCGCGTTTTTTGTGGGAGCGGTATGTTCCTAGTTTCTTCTAGTCATTCACCATCCCAGAGGCGGGGGGGAGGGAGGTGTGCTAGAGGAAGCTACCACCACAAAGTGACTTTGGCATATCACGCTCAGCCAACAGCTGATCATGCGTATACTGTTCTGACAATAACGTTCTCCCCGCCGACCAGAACCCTTCGCCGGTATACCCTTTTGCCTGGAGGACCCGGAGCTGCGAGGCGAATTTGTTGTTGACGGACCAGAAGGCCCTGGAGTGGTTCTGTGGTTCAAAAAGGAAAGTTAGATATCTATCGTAGAAAGTAGAAGGGAAGGGGGAGAAGGGGCAGACCATCTGCTTAATATGCGCAAGCTCATGTATCATAACCCGCAATACAAAACTAAACGGCAACCAAACACCAGTATTAGGATTCTTGAGCACCAGCTGAACAACTTCTCCCGCGTTGACTATAATAACCATAAGCTCCAAATCCACATCACAAACATCCCAAAGAAAGAAACTAACAATTCCTCCCCCAAAACTCCATAGTCGCCGGGAATTCATCCAACCTGCCCTCCTCCTCCATTAGCCATTTTCTTCTTCTATACCAACCAACAAGTAGACCGGACAGAAAAAAACATACGACATAACCGCAAGTCCATTATCCCTCATAATCTACCCCCACCAGCATGATTATCATCATCAGCGAGAATGCAAAAGAAGAAGAGGAAGGAAGGAAGGAAGGGAGGGAGGAAGCAGAACAAACAGGAAACACCATCGCCGCAACCCTCTCCAAATAATCCAACGCTACGCCATTGTCCTGTCCGGGTAGCGCCGTTATGAAGGTTATGTTTGCGTTTGGGGGACGCTTGCGGGGGTTTATGCCTGTTATATTGTATCATTATTATTATCATAGTTGGCTGGAGGGTGAAAGCGGGGGGGAAGGGAGAAGAAATACGTACGTTCTATTCCTAATGGCATGGTGGGTTGGGAATGTGGTTTGCAAAAATAGAGGGTGGAATAGATGGGGGGGGGGGAAGTTAGTTGGTGGTGAAGGAGGGAGGGCTCTCGTTCATAATTTCGGGAGACGCGATTTGGCGGGGCATCACGTGCCCGCTCAAACTCTAATTTTATAGGTTTTGGGTTAGTCAGGTTCATGGAGGGTCACTCGGCTATGGCTTTGTGTGTGACCGCGGTTGTACTGTGCTCGAGTACAGTATCGCGGCAAGAGTTATCATATACCTAGGGAGGTCCATGGACGATTATGGTAAGGCGTCGAGCTTGCGATCCTGGATTCGCACTAGGGGTCAGGATGGTCTAGCTTTGCAAGTTCCTTAATGGGGAAAGTATGATAGGTGAGCTAGCTAATGCACGATGGCGCAAACCCCCGCCGCCGCCCCCAGTACGGGCAGTTTCATGCTCCCGCGGGTTATTTGCGGGTCAGTGTAGTAACATTGGGCCTGCTCTCAAAGCAAGGAATGAGATTTCTCGTGAAAAGGTATGATATAATATTATTATTACAATAATGATGGTTGGATACCCACTTAAACCGAGCAAAAAAGTGACATGCCCAAACACACATTCTTTCAAAAGAAGCATAGAGACACAGCGCAAGAGCTTAAAACAGGATAATTACGTTGCAAGCCCGTGCCCTGCGAGTTAGCTGGCAGGATTATATATCCGAGTGACTACTGGTGATTGTCTGGGAGCCTGCATGATTGATGATTCCCATAGAACGAGGATGCGGCAGACGCCGCCTAGGTGGATAGACCACAAATGGGTTGCAATGGTACATATAGTAACGCTTGACTCACCTGGTGATTAGCTTCTACGCTGACTGACTGGGCGTAATTGGGACGCCCTCAAAGTGCTGCAACTGTGCGCACGCACTAAGCAGAGGGGAGGGGGGTGCTTATAGGAGATGATCCCAACGCCATCCACTAGAACTACGGGTAGCTCGTAAAACCACACAGTATTCGGACTCAATCTTAAGGCTTTTTATCTGGCGCATGGTTGAAAAAAAAAAACTTCAGCAACCAGTCCCAGCATGATTTCGGCTCCGAAAGTGCTGTAAGGCTTCAGGCCTGCTAGGCTCCCTGTGGTAGAGCTTGAGTGGACCCTCCTGTTTGGAATTAACTTAGGCTCCGGCGTAGAACTCGTGAGCCATGAGATCCCTGTGGGTGACGTCGCGATGGACTACTCCTGTGTCTACAAGCGTCCTTCCCCTAACAAGTCGACTGTGATTGGGAACACCTTTTCAGGGGACGCGTGTGCATCTACGTCTTACGAGTATAAAAGCCAGCAAACTTCCTCACTTCCCACCCTATGGCGAAGGAAAAAAGGGCAAACCCTCGCCGACAGGCTCAAGCGCCGAAACCGCAACGTTGGGCGGAGGTTTGCCCGAAAGTCTGAGTGAGCTGACAAAGGGTTCCCCGAAACACCCCTGCTCTCACTGTGTGCTTCAGTTTATATTGGGGTCACGGGAGGGTAACTGGGTTGGCTAGTTTGGCTATTGTTGCCGGAAGGAGCAAGGAAAAGTATTTCCTATGGCAAAACCAAGCATTCCAATCCAACCCAGTTGAGAGAGACAAATACCTATCATACCGGTAGATTTCGGTATTGCACTTCGGATCGTTTTGTATGAGGATGTCGGGGGTGGTGTGTGGGTGAAACCCGACCAGGTAAGAAGGGCGGCAGATACGGTAAGACGTTAGTAGGGTGAGAGGGGGTGGGGGCAAGCGCAGACTCGATTCTAGCGCTTCGTACCGATTTCTAAGAAATCAAGATGAGTTCACCACTTCGATTGTCCGACGATAAAGGAAATGCGATATGATAAAGCCCACGCATGTGGTAAAACTGCAGTGGGGGGGGGCGTGGGTCTGGTAGGATTTGGGGGGATAGCAATATCACAAAACTGGCCTATGCCTTCCACTTATTTACGGATTTTTTGCGAAAAGTTCCCAGTCGATCGGATCTAACGACCAGATCGACCATCCGGTAATGCTCCCTTAGTGCCCCCCCCCATTCATCAGATATGATTTAATACCATGATTGGATGAAGTCGAGCGCTTGTGGAGAGATGCCTGGTTGGTGCCGTTTCCGAATTTGCTCGGGTAGGATCTTTGCTGCAAGGGATCGTAGAGGGGTGTGTCCTTATTTGACGGATTGAGGACTGGTGAGGGGACAGCGGAGAAGGCAAGGCTGGATAAATTATCTGAGGCCAATTTTTCCCTTGAACTATCGAGCTGTGGCACCAGTTGGCAAGCTAGCCGGAATGGAGAGGGAGAGAGGGCTAGAGCTAATCAATCGGTATACTTATGTATTAATTTCCTGCAATGGAAATGAATGGAGATGCGGGTTGATATTAAGATGTAGATGCTCGAGTGCTTGAGTATGAGTTTGATGTTCGAGGACAGCGGTACCTGCAGAACATGTGTCTGCCCGTCCACGATATCAAAATATCGCTTTGGAGTCTCGATCATGAGTGGTTGCTAATCCATGATGTTTCAACTGGTTTGTGCACCTCCGGCACTGTTTGGCGAATCGAACCGTCGCTCTCGCGCCGAGATCATCGGGAAGGGAGAGAGCCAAAGCGGATAGTCAGAAACCCTACCATAGGCAACGTGGATCGACAATACGGTAGCTCGAAGAGTTAAAGTAGCACCCCCCCTCCCTCCTATCCCCAGCGGGGGATGAGGACGGTACCGTCCCCGGCCATGAGTACTAGCGCCCGGAGGCGGGGATTAGAGAAATATATAAGTCTGAGCGTATCTGAGCGCCCATACAAAATATACCCCCCCCCCCTGTTCCGGGTACTTATTGCAGGGTACAAGCACCTCGGCCGTTTTTTGTCCCACGGATATTTATGGATTGATGAAGGCCGTGCTGACTGACCCGGATCTTAGATTCGGCGTCCAAGTCTTTGATCGATTAACTTGAATGACTTCATGAAAGGGAGAAGAGCATCACTGATCTTAGTCTAGCCGATTGGAGAGGTGTCAAGAAGCACTTACCGTAGCGGTGCATAATATTATCTAGAAACTCTCGAGTTAGGGGTATGTAACGGCGAATGCCTGTCTGATTCGCGGCACGGCCAGTGCGGGCGAGGAGAAACCGGTGCATGTCCCCGAGATAGGCGAAAGGAACGAGGTGGTAAAAAAGCCCCTGGGATCGAAAGCGAGCTCACTAAGGTAACACTAGAGATCGAGGGCAGTGGAGTAGATATATATGGTGAGACAGACATGTCCGAGCTCTCAGGCACAGAGGTGGAATTAAGCTTAATTCAAAATGAATGCATACCGAGCGGACGTAACACATCAATCTTGCCTTAGTGGTCTCGACGAACCCCCCCTAGCGTGGACTCCCTCATTTCCCTCGCCTAGGATGTCATGTGGTAGGGGGGTTTTAAAACGCATTACTTAACGGTGGACCATTTGTGGATGGAAAAAGCAATTACGTAGAGATAAATGCTAATAGTCGCTTGAGTCGGCTATGTCTGACAAGAATTTTGTTTGAGCTGGGCGCCCACAATCCGTACAAGGGTTTACAGCACCCTACTCACCGGGGACAGAGAGCATGGAGAGGCTTTATGATATAGAGTTTGCAGGACATTCGAAGCAGGAGAATAGAGAGGCGTTTCAACAACGAGGGGTTTGTTCTGTTCGCACATGAGGTGACGTTTATTGAGTGAAAATCACTCTGGATCCGAAAGTGGACGTGGGGGAGCGAAAGTGAGTAGTGGGCGGGGGCTGTGGAATTATGACAATGAGAGGTGAAGAGGAAGTCCTCGGGTAAGAAGCGGAGGTTGGTATCTGGCGAGATGAGGGAAAAGGGAGAGGGGAGGTATGATGAAAATTTCAAGGTAGACCACAGGTACATAATATTACGGTGCCGTACAGATACTCGAGTGGTTATTTCATACATAATGTTACCCAAAGACGTAATAGAAATCATTGGATTTACATTCGCCAGGCCATTGTCATGGTATCGTACTGCACCATAGCGTTGGTAGGGCGAGAAGAGGTACTATACATATGAAACTTGCAATTGCTACTCGTATGCACCAGGGACACAATACCAATAAGATCAACTCCCGCACCACGAGGGAGCAAGCAAGCAAGCACGCATGCACGCAAGCCTCGCCCGCTCAGGTTCGGAAAGATATGACGCTGGAGCCCACCACTCATTCCATCTATCCGATGTACTAGTAAAGCAGTGCTGACCGCCCGGCGGCACGATGTGATATTGTGCTCGTGACTTTTAGGCCTGTCCCACCCGTGACCTTCTGATTGCTTCTCTTGACGGGTTGAGATTTGACTTTTGGGGACAGTAGGGCTACCGTCGGCTGTCGGTACTGTAGAGTACTCGTACTAAGACAGGAAGGAGGTATATATCCGTATATCCGTATGGTGCCCAGCAATTAGGATCGATCGAAAACCAAGGCTATGATAATTTTCGGAAAATTCTCAACCGCAGCAGCTTCTTTAGGGAGATATGTCTTGATAGGGGTGCTTGGAAGGCACTCTCCTCTAGTCCTATGTCCTCTGGTTCCCAACAGGAGCAGTATTCATGGAGATGATAGGATTTAGGATTACCCATATATGCCACTTTCGAGGTTATTTTAGCCGGGCCCTACTTTTTGTATCTGTTATGTAAGCAAAATGGAGTACCCACGAAGTGCTGATTTCAAGTGTCCGGCACCATAGGATCGGATGAGAAAATGTGGTGTCAGGGCGGGGGCGCAGGCAGGGCACTCGTACCGGTCTTACAACATCCGCTCGGCTATGATAGGTGTATGACGACATGGATGAAATGGAATGCTGCGTAGTGAAACCTGTGGTGGTTGAATGTGACCAGGAGTACCGTAGGTGAAGAGCAGAGAGTGCGAGTATCATATCATACATAACATAACCCAGGGTGAGTAAGCAAGGAAACCGCTGGGACGGAAGGCTTGTACCAGTGCTACCGTAGAATTGCGTTTAGTCAGAGTGTTCTCATGCTCCCAGCTTCTCGGAGAATGGTTTGGCCAAAGTGGCAAACGAAAGCAGCAGGCTCGTAAGGGCCTTTCCCATCCAAACAGGTTTTTCCCCCAGCCAGAGGTAATTTAATGGGCAGAGGAGCACCGCTGTGAGAGTCCTGCCGTTTCTTTTTCGCGCCATGCCGCACAGCTGTCCTGGGAAAAGTTTGCGGGCAGCAGGAGGTAAAAGATGGTCAGGGCAGTCTGATACGCAACCGGGCCGGGGCCTTTTCTCTTACCCGCGCTGAGCCTCAGAAATAGCGGTTACCATGTCAACCTCCGGTTCGCCAAAAGGAGAGCCCAGAATGCGGGGTGCGGGGTTCAAGGAAAGAGTGGATGTCTTTTGTGAACAGTTTGGTTTCAGTACAGTTCAGCTTGCTTTTTCTTCTTTTTCTTTGCCTTGTTTTCTTTTTTTTTTCTTTCTTTTTCCTCTTCGCTTGGCTGGCCGGCTGGCCGCGAGTTTCCAACCTGCCCTGGCCCAAGAGGGAGGATGGTCTACGGCAGGGTACGGGCACAAGAACTTGTACAGTCGTGGGTTGAACCTCTCGCATTGTAGGGCGAACGATGGCGGGTGGGGCAGAAGGACCAGCAGGCCCATTCACAGGAATAGTATCATAACCGGACTAGCTCATTCTAGCGGCAATGAGGGACAAGGTCATTGGACATTTGGGGGAACAACAAACGGCAAGGGGGAAAGAAGGGTCCATTGTGCGTCGGACCAGGCTGAATTGGCTCGGCAGATGCAAGCGAATTGTGAGCATTGAGAGTGGACTGGCGTACGAGTACTGTACCGTAGCTTTACTCGAGTAAAGGAAGAGAATCAGGCCGGGAACTCACGTGTCAACAATGTTGGGGGGAACTTGGCGGAGGGTACTGGTACGGTACTTGTGCTCGAGTACGGTACTCGTACTGGTGCGGCAGGGTTGGTTATCGGTGAAATGATATAAAACGGGTGTGGGGAGTTCTGGTGATGTGCGGCGCAACACTTGTGCAAGCAATTGCGCCAGGGCTCCCATTAAACTGAGATGAATGGGATAGCGTAAGCAGATGACGGTATGGCACGGGTATAATATCATACGCTGCTTGTCCGTGCGAATATTGATAGGGATAGTGAGTTACAGCACTCAAACAGTGAGTCTTACTGTGCCCTCGAGGAATGGGAAAAGCGGTTGCCATCACGGTTAATCTTCAACCCTTGAGGCCTAAAAAGGGCTTAGGACTCGAGGAAAATGGTGAGCCGAGGATGGCTCTGATCGAGCAGAGTGTGCTGGTGGGGAGTAGGATAGGGGTGCTGCACGAGTACCGTACCGTATTGTATTGTACTCGAGTGCGGTGCTCACACTGCAACATTTGATCATGCTTTCTTGGCTCTGGCGAGCATGAGGGTGGGTGCTGAGCAGTGCAGGATATAAAATTATTATTTATTTTTTTTAAAAAAAAGTGCTGCAGGAGAGAAGGAGGAGCCAACTAGGGCAAGACAGCAATATGAGGGAAGGAGAAGAGTCTGCCCAAGGGAGAGTCTTTACCCGGTATCATACCAGTACTCTACATGACTTGACTACCAGTACCGTAGCTACTGGCATAGCGTGATGTACCGATACCCGTGGGAATAGAGGAGTGAAGGTTAGTCAGGTCGTGACATGACAGGCTTTCTTTTTCTTTTTTCTTTTCTTAACTTTATTCCATTTTCTACTGAGTGTTATGCGTGGTCGTGGTGACAATGTGGTCCGTGGGACGAACTGTTGGACCAAGGGAGGAGGGTGGAATGTCTCTCTCTCTCTCTCTCTCTCTCTCTCTCTCTCTACTCGAGTACAGTTGAAGAGATAGATGATGGACAACAATTGCATACCGGTATTGCACTGTACTCTACGCTATGGTACAGTACCTCTTTCTCTTTTACAGTGGTTTACTATGATACATAACAGGCACATTTTCTCCATCGCTCCTGCGCGATGGTATGGAGGGGTCGATTCTTTTTTACATTTTACATTTTACGCTTCGCATTTCATCTTTTTTGTTTTTTAAAAAGGAAAGGAAGTAGGACTGAATACCATTTTTTTACCCTCCAGACTTTGTTTATCCCCCCCCCCCCCCAACAAAACCCGATCAGCCCTCGCCACTTTGAATGTTTGTCCGCCAAAGTGGGTGCGGTTGATTATCGTGGGTGTATAATACTGGTATCGTTAATTTTGTTGCTCCTGCTGCTGCTCCTGCTGCTGCTGTTCGTCATTTATCTGTTTTGAGCTCTCGTCCGTTGCCTTGACGTAACGTCAGCTGTGGAGGAGGGCTTGCCTTAAAGGTGCTGGGTAGAAAGGTGGAGAGGAGAGGGTTCAACTCAGGTCAACTTATCTAAACCCCGCCGGTCATTCTGCTGTGTTCCACACCTCTTTGCCTCACACCCTACCATAGGGTGGCCCTTTCTAACTTATCTGCCCTGATACAGTGCCGGCAGTATCGTGCAAGTACCCTACCTACATACAATTATCTCTCTCCCCAGGATAACGTGCGGTACCGGTACAGTCCCTCCCCCAGCTTGCTCCTTCACCCCTGCTGGGTCCCTCGTCCATTTATCCTTCGACTCCTCCTCCTCCTCCTCCTCTGCTGGTTCCTCTCTCCCCCACCTTCTTCTTCTTAGAACTTGAGGCAAAAAAGAAAGAAGGGAAGGAAGAAAGAAAAGAAAAAAGAAAAAAGAAAAAAAAAACAGCCCTCCTTTTACAAGTGTTATTGCGACGGACACCTCTTGCAGCACTCGTCCCTTCTCAACCCCGTTAATCCTCACCTCTCCCTCCCCACTCTAACACCAACTATCTTTGTTTTTATATTTTATATTTATTTATTTTTACCCGCTTTCTACTGGAGAGTTACAGAGCCATTTCGCTTCTTGCCCTTGGACACTTTCTGCGCCCCGCGTTTGTCGAGCCACACCCGTCGTCGCACCTCGTACAAAACATTTGAAAGGAAGCACTTGGGAAGGCAGAAAAAAATAATAATACTAAAACCGTCGGGATCCCACAGGCGACTACCGACACACCCCTCCCATCGGATACGGAATCGCCGGTCTGGGAAAAAGTTCCTTCGGGTGTTGGAATAATTATGGCTGGACTCACAGCCCCGGGTCGCAATGGTGAGTTTTTCCGTATCCTGGAGTGGGTGATGTTTCCTTGGTGTTACGAGTCTCGCCATTTTATCGTTCGGGTGGATGGGCACAAGAACTTTTGCGAAATGATGAATATTCTTCCCTTTTCATTTGCTTCGTAAATTAATACCCACCGCATGGGACAATATCCGGGGAGATCTCTCGTATCGTGCACTTTTTTTCATGCTGGTGTTGGGTGGCATGCCAACGGGTGCCTCGCCTTATTTTGGGCATCACTGATGCTTCCTTGTGTAGCTGAGGGGTCAGATATGTTGGAGGGCCTTGCACGGCCTCGATCAACTCCACCGATAAAATCTCAGAGCCTGCATCTTAGCACGAATACCGGTGGAAGTTCTTATAAGCCGAAAATCAGGTTCTCTGTCGATTCCTCTATGGACCCTCAACAACAGCAACACCATTGCGGAGAGCAAATAACACAGTGAGTGCTTGTGGGAACCATTCTTACCCCCCCGGAGACTAAAACCTACTGTGCCTTAGGAGTCCAGTCTCAATAGGTGAAGGCGACCATCTCTACACCTCAGGCTTACGACGGATAAGGCAGCAGACTCCGCTGGCAGGTACCCAGTCATTTGTCATACCGCACTCCATGTCGGTCCCTGGTACTAGAGTCAATTCTCTCTCCATCCCTCCGACCTCGCCAACCTTGGGATTTTGTGAGGACTTGGCTAGGTTCCCCACAGAGTCTTTGCATTCCTTTTCCTTTGCCCACCAGTCTGAGGATTTAATCCACAGTCGACAAAATATTCTTAAGAGGAGTATAGAGTTTATGAGGGACAAGTTGGGATGGGGTTCACAATCGCCGATGATTACTTCCGCTCAGGCCAAGGTTGAAGGAGATGAAGAGGTTGCAAAGGTGATGGAGCTGCTTAGGAAAGCCAACTTGGTGTCCGAGGAGAAGACCCCCTTGATGAACGGGCCGGCAACGGGCCCTGCCGGATTTGAAGGGAATCCATTTGAAAAGAGTTTTTCTCCAGAGACGCCCGTCTCACCCCGAACACAAGCCGCCAACCCCACTCTGCCGTTGCGGAATGCGGATCGGGCTGGTTCGTTTAGTGATGAGTCTCGCTCCGAGAGTACATCTCGCTCCACTACCAATGACTCTACCTCAACGACCCATTCGTCGCCTCCATCCACCCGGAGAGCGAGCCTCAAGCGTACCTATACAGACACTACTTCCTTGACGGTTCAGACCAAACTCTACGAAGCCCTCGCACAGCCATACCTGGTCAGCGATATGCCACAATCCGCTACCGGAATGGGCCCCAGACCGATCATGAGCAAGTCTTCCGTTCATGGGCATACAAGTCGATACACCTTCACTTCTCAGGCAATTTTTACTACGGAGGCGCACCATCCATGGACAATACTTGCTGCCAATGATCTGGCCTGTCTTGTTTTCGGAGTGACCAAAGCCGAGGTGCGCAAGATTGGCATCCTCGAGGTTGTCAAGGAAGAGCGCAGAGAATGGTTGGCAAACAAATTAAATTCTGGTGAAAACTCGTCCTCCTCGTTTCCCTACCCCCATAGTCATCACGGCTCACCCAATGTTACATCGGCAATGCTGCAAAATGGCCCCTATGGAAATGGTAATAGGCGGGTTAAATCTGATGCATACTACACCGGATCGCCAATAAGAAATGGTGATTGCGGTGCCGGAGTCGACCAGCCATCAATGCATCATCACAATCAGAACAAATCGAGGGGGGTCATACTTTGCGGGGATGTTGTGCCGATCCTGAAACGAAATGGGAACACTGGCGCTGCGAGTCTCTGGGTGAAGGAGAAGCGAGGAGGCCTGATTTGGGTGGTGGAGGAAATCAGCGAGGATGTGGCCTTCTTATACACCTCCGACGATCCGGACTCGGCTGGGAAGGTAATGAGTTTCAGCGGAAACATGACAAAGATTTTCGGAGAGGACAGCATTCCGGAGGGAGGTGTCGACATTTCAGACTTCATTCCCATGATTCCGCGGAACGAGGATGGTACAATCGACTTGGAGCAAACAACCGGAATTCACCAATTTACGGCAATGAACAGTATCGGGATGCGTATCCCATGCGGTGTCGAGCCAGTTCCTGGCGAGAGAGCGTTGAGAGTATCGTCGTTCCCACACATTGCTGGCATTATCGTCCTGTCCGCGTCAACACTCCGGATTACTAGCTCGAACGCTGTTTTCGCGGCCGCGCTTTTCGGACATCTGAATCCAGTAGGCTTGCAAATTACCGATATTATTCCGCAGTTCGACAGGATCCTCAAGTTCATTACCGATGAAGACAAAATCGACCTCGTCGACGGCATTGTAGTCCCAGAGCATTCTTTCCGGAAGGCGAAAGCTGTGCTTGCCTTGAGGGATGGAAAAGGAGATGCCGTTTCCGTGTTCGTGAGGTCGGGTGGACTGACTGCCAGACACAGAGATGGCGCCGAACTGAGGGTTGACGTCCAGATGAGGGTTGTCATGTCGGAAACAAAGGACGAAGAGGCCGTAATCATTGATGATCCAGACGAGACTGGTGCTGGAGGGGGTGAAGTTGTCTATGCTCTTTGGATCACATATTCGAGACATATGCATGCCTCCTCCTTAACCTCAGATCCTTCGAACAACATCCTTCGAAGACCAATTACCCCGCCCAAGCGTCCTAGCCCCGGCCAACCAAGCACTCCAATTGTTTCGGATGGCCAGAGGGGTGACAATGCTACGCTTTTGACAAGGCAATTGGAAGCCTTTCAACAGTCACCAACACCGCCGAGTTCTGAGGATGAGTCAACAGAGCCAAACGGTCTCGTATCAACGCCTGGGCCCCAAGGTATGTCTAAGCGGAGAAAGCACATCCAAGATTTCGTGATCCTGGAGGAGATGGGCCAAGGGGCGTATGGCCAAGTCAAACTTGCGAGATACAAGCGGAACCAGGCGAAACGGGTAGTACTCAAATACGTTACCAAACGCCGAATTCTGGTTGATACTTGGACCCGCGATCGCCGCCTAGGAACAGTCCCCTTGGAAATCCATGTTCTTGATTACTTACGACGGGACGGTCTGAAGCATCCCAACATTGTTGAAATGACCGACTTCTTCGAGGATGATATCAATTACTATATCGAGATGGTGCCGCACGGGCTTCCCGGCATGGATCTTTTCGACTACATCGAACTCAAGGTGAACATGGATGAAGATGAGTGTAGGAGCATATTTGTTCAGGTTGCTCGTGCGCTTCATCACCTCCATACAAAAGCCGGGGTGGTGCACCGCGACATCAAGGACGAGAACGTGGTACTTGACGGTGAGGGGAATATCAAAGTTATCGATTTCGGCAGCGCGGCATATATTAAGAATGGCCCATTTGACGTCTTTGTGGGAACAATAGGTAAGTGTTGTTATGGTTCATTGAATCCGGAACCTAGCCCTAATTCAAGGGATAGATTATGCAGCGCCAGAGGTCTTGGCTGGCAAATCGTATAAAGGCAAGGAGCAAGACGTTTGGGCACTTGGCGTATTATTGTACACCATTTGCTACAAGGAGAACCCATTCTATAACGTAAGATTCCTTATTGTGTGGCATTAGGAGTGAGGGGGGTGTATAACTAACCTGAGTTACGAGTTACTTAGATTGACGAAATCATGGATCGCGAGTTGCGAATACCATTCATTCTCTCTGAAGTATCATTGGAGTTGATACGATTGATGCTCGATAGAGACGTGGAGCGGCGCCCTACGATCGAGCAGGTCCTTGCTCACCCCTGGTTCGACGACCTACCGAGTCCCGAGGAGGCACTAATTGCAGAATCGGCGGTGCAGGCAAGCTTCCCTCTTCAAGCCAACTGATGCCTTGGCCGGCCTGGGCAGGGGGGCATGTACAACGCGAATTTCATTTCGTTCATTTTTTTTGTCTCGCCTAGAAATTGCTTGTTGGGCAATAGAAGTGAGAGATGTCCGAGTACTCGAAAAGAGATGCGATACATCAATTAGAGATAATCGCATCAACTCTGTCTTTGTGGTACGAAGAGGGAAGAGGCGGATGGAGGAGATTGGAATTGATTGCTCTTTGACTATTTTTCCTCTCCTACACATCTCTTTTTGGCAACGGCAAAAGCGCCAGTTTCATTCGTTGTCTTGATACTCATTATGGCCTGTTCTTACTACCCGATTTTTCTCCCCCTTCTTACCATATTTCCCAGCAGGGCTTTCTTTGTAGAAGCTGAACTTCTCCTTATATGTCATGGGGTTATATTATTTGTTTCTTTTATTTATTTCTATTCCCTCGATTAAAAAAATTGTTGTACGCATTTTTTTATATCATCATTTCCATTTCTACCTCCTTAGCTTAGTTTCTTCTTGATGGGATTCGGAGTTGCTGTTTTGAAGGTATAAACGGCATGGGAAATTTGCATGGGGTGAAAGTATATGATAATGTCATGGTGGGATTATTATTTTGTTGCTCGCTCGTGATTATTGGGGTTGCGAATGTTTCAATAGCATTTGTGGGTTTGTGTTGTTGGTTTGGATGGGATAGTGTAGGGTCGGGTTGGGAAAGATACCAAGAAGGGGAGGGGCCGGAGGAAGGAAACAGGGGAGAGTGGGGGGGGGGGGGGGCAGGCATGGGTTTCTTTCATTGTGATTTTTGTATTGTAAATGGGCGTGCTAATGCGGGATGAAGGTCCGGTGGGTGTATTGCCGGTTCCCTTAACTTGGTGACCTGTTCTACAGATTGTGGGGAAAGGGAGGTAAATAGAGGATCTGAGTGGCTGGATTGGTGAGTGTTTGGATACCATCATGCAATGTCTATACGAGTAAGGGCGAGTTTGTATCATAGGTTTTTAGGTTACGAATTCAACCCCATCTATGTGCCTATCACCATGTTATGTATCATACTAAATGGCAGGCAGGGAGGGATGTTTCTTTAGGTAGACCATATTTGGAACAAGTTATAGAGGGTAAAATGCTACCACTTGTGAGCGCCATGAGAAGAGGTTTGGAGGGTATTGCCCGGGGGTTTTTTTCCCCTCATGGTACCCGGAGCTGGTACTGTACTGTACAGCACCACGGGTGTCTCACCAACTAACTGGCAGAGAGCTCGCCGGGGGTGAACGGATGCTAGAAAGCCATATCAGTAACAACCTCACATCACGAACCACCAAGAATAACAAAACCCCTTAAAAACTAGCTTTAGCGCAACGTAACGCAACTCCCTTTCCCACACAAAGTCGTTCGCCCAGGAATTGTGCTGCTGCTGCTGCTGCTGCTGCTGCTGCTGTAATTGCTCCCCCCCCCTCTCTCTCTTACTATTTACGATACGACGCCTAGACAACAACTCCCGACGGTGATGATGACCTTTCCACAACACACTCATGGTTTAGACTAAAGCTCCAAAGCTCCTCTAGGGGAAAGGGGGGGGGGGGAGTACGACAGGAGAGGATAACAACAACCTGGTTGGGGGTTGGAAGAAGAAAAAAAAATAAAGAAAAAAGGGAGGGAATCATGAAGTATCACGCGAGGCGGAATTGGAGAGAGAGTGCATGATGTTAAACATGATACTGTGATTTACGGTGTGTGTGTGTGTGTGGTTGTTTTTGTATTTGACGGGTCTTACTTACTAGGGCCTATTTGGTATATATGATACACTAGGCCTTGGACTCGAGTCTGGAATATGGATGGATGGATGGATGGACGGATCATGACGGAAGGCTAGAACTTGTGTTTTGTTTTTATTCATAGATCGGACTTGTTTGTTCTCTCTTGTGAATCAGATCAGATTTTAGATTAGATTGGGATTTCGAATAATATAATATCTGGTGTTTCTTTTGGGGGGGGGGGGGGAAAGAAAGAAAATTATATTATTATGGTTTAGCGCTGGTTGTTGTTTTTTGCTTTGTTTCTTCCATCATGATATGTCTTGCTCGAGTATTAGTAGTGTCAGTGGGGGTTTATATAGATGATATATAGATGAGAGTATAAAACTAAGAAGAGAAGAGAAGAGAAGAGCACTGCGAGTATGATATGATACTTTATCTCGAGTGAGTGGGGAAAGAGAAAAAAAAGTGTGTGAGAGGAATAGAATATGCTGTACTCTACTGTAGTAGAATAAACGGATGGGTTCTTGCAGTTGTTGTTGTGGGGGGTCCGGTGGGGGGGGGGGGGGCACTAGCATCAGAATATAATCCACCTAGCTAAAGCCCCGTCCGTTCGTCCCGTGTTATGGCAATGAAGATATAGCAGACCCCTTTCCGAACGGGATATAATATGCTGGCAGAAAGAATTTTGGTATGATATGGTATATATATATTATTATGGTAACCTTCATTTTGCTAAGCTTTTTTTCTGTCTTACGTCTTACAGCCTACCATATAGCTCATCATCGAACCCCATGCACAACTGACTACTAAATTTAGGTATGATACTAGGTATGATATTGATTGACTCTCTACCGCCTACCATCTGGTCTCTACATATAATATATAATACAAGGTTACTATTGGTCCATCATACCCTTTGCAATTTCACATTCTTGCTGCCCGACTTTGGTGAGTAGACTACCTATATACCATATAGCAGGGGGGGGGGGGGACTCACTGCTAGCGCAGCAGAGTCGAGAACCGAACATTTAAGCTAGCAATGCCTATAAAGTGTCTATCTAGCTTTAATTCGGCGGCGCTAGTATGATAGCTGCTATCTACTTGCAGTCTACTAACTACTATATAACTATGATACTTATACACCACCTGCACACACAGACTCGCAATAAGGAACAACACGAGCTAAAAACAGCGAAAGGTATGGTGCCAGGTTGGTAGCTCCTCCCCCCAGGCACGTTACTGTAATAATAACACCAAACAAACAGAAAAGAAAAAATTAATAAGTTTAAAAAGGTCCGTTTGGTACAGTTATTGTCGCTAAAACCAGTCACCTGTAGCAAGAATGTTAGCTTTCTACTAATTTTTAACCTGCTTTGGCGCCCTAATTACCAAATAGTCCTACCGTAACTGGTATGATATGATAGCTTCAATCTAGACTGATATATGAAACACTCTTTTCCCATGATATTTCGAATTATCAAATCTTTATTATATTATAGACTGGGGCTCATCAAGCCAAAACAAATAAAACTCTAAAATTCTTTTTCAAAAAAATAAAAAATAAAAATAGTGACATGAGACTTGAGCTTAAGGACCCCTTCCCAAAACGGCTAGCAATAGGGTATCAGTTCTTAACCATCCGTCCATCTCCTACCCCGATCACACACACACACACAAGACATTAACCTTCTAAAACGCCAGTGGGATTCTAGTACACTCCAGATGCCTGGGGCCATGCCATATAACCCTCCCATGTACATAACTGACATACGAAAAGGAAATGCCATGTTGCGAGTCAGCAGCGCATCTGTCCCTCCCCCGTTCATCACAAGGCTGGCCAATGCGCGAACCGGACCGGCCTAGGAGCCCGCCTCACAGCGCAGCACCTTCAAGTCGATACGACACTCAAATTCCCAGAACACCACGAGCATCCATTCCCCCAAACTAATTATCGTACAACAGAAACCCTCCCCCCTCCCCCAATCAATCAATCCACATTGCATACCATATCATGCAAACATATGAACCATTCCTCATAACAGTATGCTATAATCAGGATTACAAAAGCGAAAGCAAAAAAGTCTAGCAACATCTAGCTGGACAACAAATAATAAAAAACCAACCATACTCCATCGACACCAACCGAAACAAGACGGGAGGAGGGAAGAGAGATATGTAATGCACGTAGTTAAAGGCCATATAGAAATCTTTTCAAAAAGAGAGTTGAACGAAGAGAAGAAAAAAGATGGGTATAGAGGGATGAAAAAACAGGGGGCCTACCCCAACTTATCCATGTTTAATAGTGGGTAGAAGGAAACAAAAAGAAAAGAAAAGGTTTTTTTTATAGAAAGCAAATTGATACGCCATTTACCAGCACCACCACGCGCAACCAGTATTAAAACAAAGACACCACAATGAGGGAAAAAAAGAGAAAGCAGCATAAAAGACAAACCCCACCAGAACCAAAGCCAAAGCACCGACCGATAAACCAATCAACCGATCCCCCCAGCCATATTTTGTTCCCATCTTCCCAGTCAACTCCATAAAAAACCAACCACAAACTCGACCCAATTGCACAAGTAGATCATCTCCGCAACAAACGCTCTCCTGGTAACGGCGTACGCCCGAGCGAGCCGCCCAGCTGCGCACTATCCAAGTCTACACTCTCTCTCAACTTGCGAGCTAGCCGACGATTTCCAGCACGCCCTAGACTACCACTGCGATATCTCGCAGAGGCATAGTCCGAGTCAGCGGCGGTGGCCATCAAGCGTTCGTTCGTAGGATTAGTAGCTTCGAAAGAGCCGCTAGGACGATCAACGGCGTCGGAGCGGTCCATGGTGGCGCTGAAGTAGCGTCGGTTGCCATGAAGGATTGGAGATGGGGGAGCGACAGTGGTGACGTAATGTTGCCTCCGGTGTGGCATTTCAGGTCCTGGCGATCGCTCGGGAGTTATGCTCATGTGACGGCTGATTGGGTACTCGCGGTGCCGGTGGCCCATTATGTCTGTTGCTGCACGGGAGGGAGAGCGGAAGCCTTCACGATCTTCCTCGTCGTCTAGCATTTGGCGGGTCTTGAGGAGCAGGGAGTTTCGGGGGCGTAGAAGGCCTGGGGTTGTGGGGGTCTCTTGGTCTACGCTTAAGGACAGTCTTGGGCTCGAGTTGAAGCCGGCTGCTGTAGATATTGAAGCGATGCTTCCCTTCCGTTCAGAGAGTCTCCCGAGCCCACGGTGACCACCCATCGAACTATCTCGACCCAGGATACTCTCCCGCCCACCTAATACGCTCTCACGGCCGAGGACGCTCTCACGTCCAAGTACGCTCTCACGCCCGAGTAGACTCTCCCTTCCAAGCACACTCTCCCGGCCCAGAATGCTCTCTCGACCAAGGGCCGTGTCCCTGCTAACTGGTCGAGCACCGTTGAAATGCTGCGCAATGTGATGGGAGTAGTTTGTCGCGCCCAAGGAAGCCCTGTTCTCGGTGAGGGCAATACACAATTCGGTCAGACTCCGACAAACACTATCAGCTTTTCGCCGCATCTGTCTATCGACAATTACCCCTGGAGGTCCGCTACTCATGGGAGCGCCTGTGCTGCCTACCGCACTTGCCAGTGCAACAGCATCGGTAGCAGCAGCTTCCAAGTATTTGAAAACGTCCGGGGGTACCAGTGGCTTCGACTTCGCCAGAGCGGCATGTAATAATGGGTGGGAGTTGGACGAAGGATGACTAATTGTTGAGTTGGGAGGCGAAATTCCGGTAGCGGAAGCGTTCCCCCGACGTCGGGGTGAGGACGAAATTGTGGTGACGGTAGTTGTAGCCGTCCGCGGTCGTTCCCCTGATGAACTGGATGCGTTGCCCGCTGCTCCGACCCCCGATGCGGGCATTCGCCCAGTCAATTCCAGTCTTCGTATTCTCGATTTCAAATCATCTAGCTCATCCCACACCGTCGATGGCGCAGTAGTTGATACTGATGAGGAATCCTCTTGTCCCCCACCCCCACTACTGGCGCCCCCGCTGTGCTCCATCCGGCTAGCCGCGCCGGAAGAATCTGTTTGGTCACGGTCTATTATAGATCCAGGGGATTGGTCGGTCGCGTTGGGTGATGAGTGCAACGACCGGGAAGCAATGCCATTGGTAAGCCCATTGTGTGATCTCATGCCAGGCTCAGCCATTGAAAAGCTCCTAGCGTGACTGGAGGATGCGGGGGACTGATCGCGCCTGAGGATGTTGCTAAGTGGTCGAGTGAACGATGCCCGTGGGGTAACAACCCTTTGGTCAACTAAGCGATCAGGAGTCCCTGACATCCTACGGCCGCGATAGCGTGTCGCAGGAGTTGGGGCTCTGGAGTCGCGCCAAATTTCATCGTGAGGGCCGGCCGGAGAAGAAGAACCACGATTGCTGGGCGAACGTGTTTGCGATGCGCGTAATGGTGAAGATGAGAAGGTGTCGGCAGGAAGAGAAGACCGATAATGGGCAAGATAAGCCTGTCGCGCCTGTAAAATTGTCAACAAACATTATTCCCTCAAGCGCCCAAGCACCACAAAGCAAAAATAAAAATAAAAAATTCCCAAGGCAAAATAGGTCAAGAATTTTTTATCGGATCACGACAAATGAAGGGCTAGAAGGAAACACACCCGAGGCCTCAGTCCTTTATTATCCTCGTTTTGGCCCGCAGCAGAATTCGATCTCGCGAGGTTGAGGAACAAATCCTCTGTGCCAGGCTCTGCATCAAGGCCCCCATCACCCCCGGATTCAGGAGTCCCGTTCTGTAAATCTTCCAAACCCCGTATTGTTTGTCCGCTATCCCGCCCAGTATCATCATCATCATCCCCATCACCACCAGTCAAGTCCGCCTTTAGCGAGCCCCTCCCCGAGGCTGATGGCTCGCCCTCTTCCCGCCCCTTTAAACTTCCTCTTCTTGAAAAATGTGAAACTGTGCTGCTGCTAGCGCTACTCTGATCCCCAGTTGTACCACTGACAGGAGGAGCAATCCCTCCCCGATGTATATTTCCTCCGCCGATTCCCAATCCCCCATTGTGTGGTGAAAAGCGATTATCCATAGCGATATTCCGTCGATAGGCGAGTGAAGGTGGTGGTCCGGATGCTGTCGCTATACCATTACTACTAAAGCGTGCAGGCGCCCTTTTCCCAGACGGTGTGGCCGACGAAGTTGAAGAGTGGGAGGTTGCAGGTCGGGAGACGAGTAAAACCGGAGATGCAAGTTTCGGCTGCGAGGGGGCTAAGGAAGTGGGGGGAGGGGAGGGGTCAACAATGACCGAAGTGTGACGGCGGTGGGTACGAGTTACAACGGGGGATGGCGGAAGTGTTGATGCTTTAGGGTGTCTTTGTGAGGAGGGCGCCGAAGGAGTAGAGGAAGCAGGCTTAAGAACGTCGCGCTGTGGGAGAGGGTGATGAAGACTACCGGCACGAGTTCGACCAGTACCGGTAATGCCAGGATTTTGCTGGTTTTGCTTAACGGCGATATGCCTGTCTCTCCTCACGCTATCCCTTCGTACCCGACTACCATTAATGGGGGTGGAAGAAGTGCCAATACCGTTGCTAGGGGGTCCGTTGGCGTTGCTGCTGCTGATGTTGTGAGTATGGGAGGAAGAGGGACGGTCTTCGGTTCTGCGCTGGGACATTACTGCTACTGCCACTGCTGCTACTGCCAGTCGCTGACAGCAACACCATCGATTCTTGCGAATTCAAGATGGAAAGCCAAAAGAGTGAGGGAATGGGGGGGTAGGGGTGAAGTTGACGTGTGCGGAAAATAAAAAAAACACAAAAGCAATACAAAAAAATCTCGAACTTCTTCCTCCTTAGAGCTATTCCGCCTCCCTAAGTGCTTCAATCAAACGAAACAATAAAATCGGAGGGCAATGCCAGGAAAAAGGTGGTAGAGTGACCGTTTAGCAGTAACTTAACCGTAATAGCACCGTAAAGGTAAGGCTGTGCTACAATTCCTTTCTGGTTCCGACAAGAATTGCAGCCGTATATCCCGCCCGCTCGGTAGACCGCTTGGTTCTGTCTGGATAATGGTCCCTTCTTCCCCTCCTAGACCCTTCCCTTGCATCCAACGTTTCCAAAAGAACTCTCCCGTCGCGCCGTCCAATTCTCCAAATCGCCACTCCTCGTCCTATTATTTCCCGTCCACACAACCACTTCCCGTTCCCCACCCGTTGGCCGAGATGAACTAAGAAGCGGTAAAGCCGAGTCCCGCGTCCCACGATGACGACCCGTATTACAGGTTGATGGGTTGAGCGAGTAAGAAGGAGAACGAGATGATGGATGTGGATGATGGATGGTGATGATAAGGGAGCAAACAGCGCCAGATAGAATCACGGACGGGCGGGAAGAAGGCAAATACAAAAAGGTATTATAGTTCTAAAGAGGGTCTACCTTTTCCGCCGTTACGGCAGGGAAATGATGGAATAGGATGAGGGGGAGGGAAAAAAAAAGAAAAGGGAAAATGAGGAGTCAAGGCGTTCGTTCTGGAGTGCTTGTGAGCGACCACCGCCGCAGCAGCTCGAGAAACACCGCACGCGAATTGAATGGCAGAGTCTGCAGATTCCCTAATAACAAGAAAACCGTCACACTACAAGTACTAGCACAGTAACTCTCACGGTGGAGGAAAGATTCTTTGCCTTGTATTATCCAAGTTTGCCGTATTATCATGTTACAATACCAGTGCTATACTCTTCTTGCTCCCAGAGAAGAATGAGAGATGGCGATTTGGGGTTCGCCATCCTCGACTCGAGTAGCTGCGGGGGAATCTCTCCAATGAGGACTCAACCCACTGAGGATGGAATCTGTGTCCATCGGGCGTTTTTAACCGTAGACCTGAAATAATTCGACGACATTCACTTGCCCGTTCCCAACTAACCAACCAAATTACACTGAATTACAAGCCGCAAGTTGATCCAACCCTTCACTTTCCCCCATTTTGCTGACAACTTCCTAGTTGGGTGTTTGTTTTGACTATTGTTATCATCTCTTCCAACATGGCAAGATGCCAACGGATCCAAGGGGTTGCTCGCAAATTCGATGATTTCCCTTGTTGTCACTCAAAATACCGGTACTCGAGTACTAGTACTGTGCGAGTATACACCGGGCACTGCCAGTGCCCTCTATAGGCTGCTCAAGTTGACAAACAAACCACTCCATTCCAATTCGCACTGGCAATGACCTGGGGAGAGCACAGTACTGCAAATGAACCTATTTGCAGAGAGAACCACCCACACCCCCTCCTCCTCCTCCTCCCCCCCTATTTCTCACTCTTTCCCCTCTCCCCAGCGTCTAGCAATAAACCCCGCCCCCATCATGTGTTTGCCCTACAAACAGACTGACGGACAGGCAGGCAGGCGGATAGCCAAGTGGATAGCCAGATTCTCAACCCCATTCCGTACCATGCTACATGTGCCATACTCGAGTACGGTAAGTCATCTTTGTCAAGGACAAGCACAAGCGAAGTGAGAAGGGGGGGGGGGGTACACAATACTTACATCAAACCCGTTTCCGAATACCGTTTCCGAATATCTCCACCCCCTCTCCCACTTATTCGCTACGTACTCGCAAAATTCTCACCATGCATGAATGAACTTTTGCCTATACTCAATTCTATCATACAAACCTGCTTCCCCGCCCCCCCATGCTGAGGTACGGTAAGAGTACCGTAGTAGATTTTTCCACTTACGGGGGAGGAGAGCTCGTTACAGTTCTCCTCGAGTAAAACCACCGGCCAAGTCAGGATAGTATCCCCCCCCCTTCTTTCTTAATCGTTCCGCCTTGTTTTTCTCTTCCCTTCTTGCGAGGAAGAACCAAACAGAGGGAGGGAGTACCGGTAATAACATTCTTAGCCGGACAAACCAATGACTCTCTACCGTGCTTTCGGTACAAGCACGGTACTTACTCGTCTCCCCGAGCCAAGAACTGGCATCCGTTCGCCCTTTCTTTGGTCCTGCACTCGAATAGCCGTTCCGGAAAGGGTCCAATTCTTGGCGCGGAGACACGAATAGCGCATACCCACATCGGTCCGTGCACGTGATAATGGCAAGGATCACGGTTGTCCTCAGCGCTCAGATGTTTTGACAACGCAGCAAACAACCTTCTGCTGAAGAGAAGAAAAAAAAAGGGAAGAAAAAAAAATAATCTTTACAGCAACGCACCTCACCTGCACACAAATCGAAGTGCAAAAAAACACTCTACCTGATACACACCCTACATAACTTGACATGCAAACCCATGTTCTCGCTTCTTCTTTTTCATTTCTTCCTTTTCCTTCCTCCCCTTCTCCTTGCTTCTCCTTCTTGCGCAACTCTCTCGGTTCAATTTTTATTATTAAAAACCCGCAATCAAGTCGAGCCAACCCACTCGAGTAAGCTGCACGTTCTAGCCTTCTTCTCCTCCGAGTGCGGTAGCATGCACACAGTATGCAAACTTAACCGTGCAGAAGCCTAGCGCGCGTGAGGACTTACTCGAAGACCGGTACAATAGTACCTTTCTCTTGATACCTTACCGTAACTGAGGTTTTCATTGAGGGCCCTTTTAGCCCCCACTTCATTGTTCCTTTGTGGATGTTACGGGGGTGGGCATCATATCAACCGTACCGTGCGGATCAAGGGGAGGGGGGTACTTTGTAAGGGGGAAGAGAAAGAGATAAGGGGTGAGTGTAGCTTGGATGCCAATGCCGATGCCGGTGTCGGTTTTAGTGCTCATACATGCGTAGAGTGCTCGTACAGTATTCTAAACTACTGTATGGCGCTCCAATTATATATATTATTACTCGAGCTTAAATCCTAAAAGTGTCCACATACCGGTACAAACTGTCCGGCGGCCCAGCACTCGTACTGTACCCCACTTCACCCGGACCCGTCCGTTTGCTTTAAGTCCTGTGCCAAGGAAGGAAAAATCTCGATAAATGATACAATAACGATTTTCAGCAAACACACACAAATACTATGATACCTATGATACTATCTCATAATATGGATACGATATATGTAATATATACAGGACCATCCTCCAATCCCCTTCCACCCATCCATTCATCCATTCCCGGAAACTAGAAAATAAGACTTAAAAAGCTGGGATAAAAAATTTAAAAAAAAAAAGCGAAGAACGAGAACAAAGTGGATGAAAAAAGCCCGATAATAACTTAAATGGGGGGGGGGATAAGGAAAAAAAATAGCAAAAAAATAAACACCAAAACACAAGGAAATAGATATAATCGGTGACCTGAAATGGGTTAAAATGAAGTGAAACCGAAAAGAAAGAAGAGAGGGAAAAAAAAAGAGTCCCAAACTCGTGAAAGTAGAGCAAAGCCGCGCGCAAACGGGGAGGAAGGGTATCGAATCGGAAAAAGGGAAAGAGAAAAAAGGAAAAGAAAAAAGAACCCCTGAAGAAAAAAAGGGTTTTACAAGGAACGAAAATAAAAGTATCCAAAGTATCCAAAGTATTTTTTGATGATCTCAGCTAAGGGTGATAGAAAAGAATGAAGAAAATGAAAGAGAAGGAAAAAGGATAGTCTCCCCAGGAGCTCTCCTTCCCAGTCATCTCATAAAAATGTACAATACAGGAGACGACGAATGGGATAGGAAGCGAAAATAAAAATTAGGTAATAATACCTTTTTGAACGATTGTGAAAAGATCAAAGAAAATCAGAAATTTGGAACAAGCTCGAGATCCCAACCGTGAACAGGCTAAACAAGGGAAAAAGAAAAAGGGAAACCGTGATCCAAACGACTGACACTACACGCCCATTCCCAATGCGCTCCAAATCCATCCCATCCCACCCCATCACTCCCCCATCTCTATCAACCCTCACAACAAAAGGGAAAGAGGCGAGAACAAACGAAAGAAAGGTATCATTCATGCTCCGGTTTCCCCAAGTAAAGCCTCCCGAATATAGGAAAGACAAAAGGAAATGCTTTTTTTTGATCCCCACCATAAAATTCCAGCCGCCTATATGTCCTATCTCTTCTTCCACAGCCATTTACATTCCCACCTTTTTTTTCCCCCGATTGGTGACAAACAAGTCCATAGAAAATAAAGAAACCCAAAGCCAACCCGACTACCTCAACCCCTCCAAACCCTCAGATTCAGCCGGTTGAGTCGTTCCACCGGCCCCACAGTAATTGCTACAGGACATCAAAGATGCTCCTAACGATGGGTGTCTCGCCGCGCTGTGTTGGACTCCTGGGGTCTGTAAAGATGGAGGAAAAGTTTCCAGAACGCCTCATCGGGACGGGAAAATAGGTGCTATTTCGAGGGCTGGTAAAGTTCGGTGTAGGCGGGGGGAGATCGTCATCATCTCCATTTCCAACATCTCGACCAAATATTTCCTCGCGTTGAACAAGATATGCGGATGACGGTGGCAAAGGAGGAGGAGGGGCAGAGCCCATACGCGACTTCGAAGCTCCCATCCCCCACGCTTGAAGTGGAGAATCGGCGCGCTCAGAAAGTGGTGTTGAAGTCTTCTCTGGCCATGATTGTCGCTTAAAAGAAATATCCAAGGTTCCAGGAATCGTTATCATGCCTGGCGGGGCTGAGGAAGGCCCTGGAGAAACACCAGATATAAATCCACCATTCTCCGATCTGGTCCTCACCATTTGCGGGATTGGGCGATCTCCAGATTGACCCATACCGGCATCCAAAGGGAGCGAGGACGGTGAGGTCCGGTATACAGGTAATGGTGCCGTCTGTGGCTCAGGGATTGGTTCCGACATCCCAGGTCCATCTGAGGGACCCGCTCTTCCAAAACCACCCCTAGAGTCTGCTTTTTTATGCCCTCGGCCTCCAGCGCTTCCCGCATTCCCCCCCCTCCACCCCGCCATCCCCGGCTGTGAGTTATCAGACATGATCTTCTTCTTCCAATCTGTCAACTGGTAAATCAGACTCATGTTTGGCCCAATCCACTTGCTTCGCCTTTTAACCGCGCTATAGGCGTCCTGCATTGTCTTTTCAGGAGATTTAAACATAGCATAAGCGATCAGTAATGTCGCTGAACGGCTGACACCGCATTGGCAATGAACCAATACCTTTTTCCCTGCGCTCGCTCTGTCGTTAATCAGATTCACCAAATATGGCAAATCATCCAGGATTGATGTATTGTGATCCCATGGCATATGCACATACTCGGGCTCCTTGTATTTTGGTACCGGTGCCTCTAATTTAGGCTTGCGAGACGATGCTAGTATGGGGGAAAATAAGGCTTCTTCAAAGGCGGTTGTAAAGCTCGCTTCCGTGCAGGCTGTGTCGGGTGGCAGTGAGTCCGACTCCGCATCCCTGCGGCTGGCGCTTAGTACGGGCTTGGCGGCAGCTAAGTTCTTATCTGTTTTGAATGGGTTAACAACTTCCCTCGCAACATTCACAATAACGTCGAACTGAGACGCGAGCTCAGCATCGGGTTCGGCGTAAAGATAAATATTAGGATCGAAAATGCAGACAGGGCCCGCAGGGTAGGCAGGCGATTTTGCTTCTCCAGATCTTGGCTCCTCATCTTCCTCTTCCATCTCATGTAGGACTTCAGGGCTCTTTGGGGGCGAGTTAGTTGTGGAAGATGATGAGGGCGAAGATGACAAAGAATCATGCGCATTGTAAGAGTTGAAACTTTGTCGCGGCTGAAATAACCGGGGTTGCCTGAAACCTGGGGTGGGAGGTAATCGCATGCCACCCGGAATACCATTTGGTCCAGGGGAAAGTAAAGATGGCGATGATTGATGATGCCTTAATACACTAACGCCACCAGCCGCGGGGCCCCGGCCCACGGACTTTTCGGGGAGGCTACCAGGCAACTTTATTGTTAATCCAAGATTACTGGGTCTTCTCCGGGGATTTTGCGCAGGCGGTGGTGGCTTAATAAATGCTGGGGAAGTTGGCGCAGACATTGAACGCGGACTGGGTTGATTGGCTTGTGTATTGGGCTGTGCACTAGATTGTGCTGGGGGTGGAGGCACGTTGAGGGAAAGATTCTTTGTATTTCGAGGCTTTTTGCTTGGTGAGATTGATCGCCCACAACCAGGTAAAGGGCTCGGGGGCACAACAGAGTAATCTTCAGAAGACATAGTGTTTGGGAAAGAGGAAAGCGGTACCCGCACCGATGAATCTGGGGAAGATTCAGGAGTGTGGTCTTCTGTGATTGCTGATTCGACAGTAGAGATAGTAGTTGTGGGTGAAGAATTTGTTGAGGAAGATGCAGATGTGGATACACTGCCGTTCTGTTGGTGTATAGGGTGTTGTAATGATCTTGGCCCAGTAGGTACTCCTGGCATGGCCGGTTTGACGACACTAGCAAGGATGGGTGAAAATTGAGGGGTCGCTTTTGTAGGTGAACATCCAGACATGTCGACGTCAGTATCAAAGATGGAGACGAACGACGGTACAGCAGGTGTCGGCACGTCGTAGACTATTGATGTTGGGGCCGCTGGCGATTTACAAAAGGGATAACGGCGCTTTAGCGATAGTGACATGCGCCGCGACGAATTGGGCTGTTGGGTAGGTGTTGAGGTCTTGAAAGGATTCTGTGGGTCCTGTCGATCTGCTGGTGAAGACGGATTGGACCTTGAGACTAGTGTAAACGTCCTCTTCAACGAAGGTGTGTCAGCCTTGCGCGGAGCCATCGTAGTACCCGACATGGATTGTGATTGTGGGGAAACACAATGAGAGGACGGAGCAGTGAAAAGAAACAATTCCTCAACCATGATAAGGAGTTGGATAAGGTTCTGAAAGGGAACAAACAGTATTAAGGTGAGAGGGGATGTGAAGTAGATAAAAGGCAAAGGGATGGTACCGAGGATCCTCTTTTATCCAGATGCCAATCAAGGTCCTTAGATCCGTATCAGGTGTGGCGTCCAAAGGTGGAGGTTGTCTTAGCACACGCCCGGTGACCTTAGTAACTCTAACCTTGGATATTCCAGGAAACAAGCTAGATGAACGATTATCGCAGAAACACTCAGGGTTTCGACCTGACAAATGTGGGAGGGGGTAGAAATAAAAAAAGAGTTCCCGTTCTTAGACCGAGCCTAATCGCAAGCTTTGTCAGCTAAAACTTGAATTGGACCAGGCTTTCGATAACCGGTAAAAGGGTGAACGCAAGGGCATAGGCGTATCAATGCGATTAAGAATGTATGATATCCAGGGGGTTAACTATTTACCTTCCTGTAGTTATTTCCCCCTTCGCCTTTAGTACAAGGATACCGTTGGACAATATTGAGTCTGCGTGCGTATGTACGTGTATGCGTATGTGGGTACTAGGATGTTGTGTGTCTGCGTGTGTCTGAGGCGGAGGATATCCAAGTATAAGCCTCCAATCTCGAACTGGCAACCACCCAAGCCCCAAAATAGAAGTGGGGACAACCGCCCAAATTTGGCCCAGCAGGCGGTAAAGCTTGCCGAAGCGTGGGAATAAGAGGATGAGAGGGGGGGGGGAAATACAATAAAATAGAAATGGAGCGTAAATATTTCCAGTACTGTACGCACCTGCTATGGACAGCCCCCTTTCGCGAGAAAAAAAAATCAAAAAAAAATCAAAATCAAAATGACTGGTGTTGTGATAATTATAATAAAACAGTAAGAAGTGTTTGGGGAATAGACTTGTTCCCAGAAAAAATTAGCCTAGCCAATGTTCCGTGAGGCTTAGGCCGCGCCTATGATTGGTTCTTGTCCAGATAAAACCGCCTTCTCTTGGAACAGTGAATTGTCGCTTGATCGGAAATTCTCCGCAGGTTTTTTCGGTCTGTTAAAGAGACCAAATATTCCTCAGAGGGTCGAAAATTAAGGGGAGTATTATATCTGAAAAGGAGCGATTAAGGCGTAGCCACGTATAGTTGCTGCTAGAGATATCTGACAGTAGGCAAGATTCTCTTTTTCGGTAACTAGGTTGAAAGGAGCGTATCGAACCCGCAGTTCTTTATTTAATCCGTCGTGCGAAGAACGTCCAGCGTTACCTCCTTATTCCCAACCTATGAAAAAAAGGAAAAAAAAAGAACCCTCCAACGAGTCCAGATCTCTCCTATCCCCGCTGTTCCTGCGAATATTATAGTGGCTCAAAGTTCACCGGGCGACTGACGTATTTTCCTCAACGTTGTTCTATCGTCCTCTTGATTGAGCCTCTACCTCCTTGTAAACTTTTCCCACCCTTTCGGTTCGAAAATCAGAGTAACTGAAATGTTCGGCCGCTGACTCGATGGAAGCGAAAGCTGCTGCAAAACTGAGCCTCCCTTCTGAGTGGTGAGAAAAAAAATGAGTCGAAAACCCAACAGTATATGATGGATTCCAAAAAAGGCCGGCCAATAGACTGCTAAAAACGCATATACTCGTCAGATGTTGACGCAGAGTAGGGAGCAACCGATGTGGCCCACGAAGAGCAATTCTTTGCCCGGGAAAGTACCGGTGGGGCTAAACGTGGGAGACGAGGAAAGGGGATGACAGCCAAAGGGCAGTGCCTGCACCTAGAAGGGTATTTGTTTGTTGAGGCCCGGGAGGAAGGAGGAGGGATGAAGGTGGTGGTGATGGTGGTGTGGTGGTGAAGATGGTTTTCTCTTCTGGGGTATTGTGAGGCAAGAGAGAAGAACTTACCGCCTTGCCAGAGAACTGTATTCAGTCTTGGAGCAAGAGATGAAAGATAGGAATCCTAGCAGGGAGAGAGAAGAACGAGCCAACCCCGACTAGGCCGCAATGTCTGACCAGGAAAATCCACAAGCGAGTAGTTTAGATCGGGTGGTAAAAGGGAGAACACCCTGAGGAGTGGGAACCGACAAGCGTCGGAGGGAGAGAGGGGAGGAGGAGGAGGCGGCTCCGACACAAAACCGCTGTCTCGCAATGCGCCGAGGGAAAAGGGAAAGTAGAGAGCTGCTGCTGTGATATTGAAATCAGCTTAGCAGTCCACCTGTTCGCCCGAGTGAGCACAGGAAGTAGGAGGGAAACAGACAGGTGCGGGTAGCGAAAGGCAAGTAGCGGTAGAAGCAGAGCAGGGCAGATGGATTCGAACCAGGGAGATCCCATGCAGACCCCGATCACAAAGCCGATAAAGGGAAAAGAAAAAAAGTATAAATGATTCAAAAACGAGAATTAAAAATAATAGAATGAGCCAAAGGCACCTCAGAGTGGCGGACATCCAATCACCCACTCAATCGGGCTTTTCAGTAGACTTGGAGAGAGTTCGTGAGACCATTTTTAGGTACCAACAAACACTTCCTACCGGTAGTACTCGATTGCCCCCCCCCAGAAAGGACAATGTGAACACTGGGAATGTCAGAATGGTGGGTACCCAAGATAGCATCACCTCCCTCCTGAATTTCTCCCGCCATGCATCACAGCCGATAAACCCTTCCACCCCCCACACATCCGTCCTTTCACCCTGTCCCACTGTCTGTAATTGGTTTGGCTCATTGGGGAGTGGAACCGTGCGTGTCCGCCAAAGGAAAATGACTAACTTTATTTTGACTGGTGCCCAAATCCTAATCGTTTCAGAGTTGAATGAAAACATCTCGGTCTTAACCTTGAGATGGGCATCTCGAGGACGGATTCTTCAAGTATCCGTACCTACCCTGCCATACCGCACCAGTACGGAAGGTACTTTGTGTGGCGAAGGGGAGGAGAAAAGAATCTCCTCAAGCTTCTCCCATACCTCAAGAGCGTCAGATGCCTGATTTGGTGGGATTTTTTTTGATCTCTTACTCGAATGGAAGTAAAAAGGCCCCTGTTGTTTCAGGTCAGCCAGAAGCGTAAGCTCTGCTCGGTCCATGGTCTGTGGCTGGAAAAACAGACAATCACAAGTACCGTACCGGTACTTTAGCGAGCATGAGTGCCTCAGCCACAATATTCCCACGTGGGGATTCTGTGGTTAGGAGCGCTACAGCCACAAGCTGCTCCAAGAACTCTCAAATTCGAATCATAGTGGGTGACCCCGATTGGCCGCAATGATCATCAAAGCCGAAGCAAAAATAGTATATTATGAGTCTGGGGGATTATACGGCGCGTGATAGAATTGATAGCATATACCCCGAGTGAAAGTATAATCGTTCTCCCACTTGCCTCTATCATTAGTGTGATATTTCCCGAGTTCCAAGAACGTGATTAGCAGAAATCATCCCAGCAGGAGAAATGACATTTCTTCCATCATAACGGCAGCTGGACGCACACTCGGGTGAAGGACGCGCTCCAGATTCCGACCTCAAGCGGATATGATCTGATCAGAGAGGCCTAAATATCTGCCCCCTTATCAAGGTAGCCGTTGATGGTCATCGTAAGGAGTGACGATGGCCGTGGGAAGAAGTTGATGACAAGCGTGAAGCCTCGTAACCCAGTGCATGAGGCGGTGGACAAGTCTGGGGTGGTCACGGGGCAGCACGGGCGATGGAGGGGACTTTTCGCGTGGCATGCCGTTAATAGAGGACATTTCATTTTCTAGCGAGTAATCTTAAATTAAACGCATCAGGGACGATATTCTGGGAGATATTCTGGGAGATGCGGTTAAATTGCACCATATGTAGAGGTAATTGAAATAGGCAGAGGATATTTTCGCCAAGTGTGATTGCTCAAGAAAAGGGAGTGATGATGTGAGTGACGGCTGATGCTGGGAGAAAGTGATGTGGCTATGAAGTCACCGTCATACTGTGGGGTTCAAACAGAAATCAAAATATTGCCAAGATGCAAGGCAGCTGTGCTCCTCCTAGGTAAGGAGTATTCGATATCAGGGGTTGTTAATTTGTATGGGCCCGCAGATGTGCATTGATTTTTTTTACCAGATATTATGTGAATCCCTGTCATCGAATACAAGTACTCGCCTGGGACGAGTATTCGCAGGTGTCGCTAGGGCACAGGGACTGGGTCTGTCTTTCAGTATAGCAAAAACGGAACTTATGCACTGGAGAAAGAGGAGGGAAGGCGGCCCCAGATCTTGCAGTGCTGTTAGGATACAGGGACACACGGTTGAACCGGCGGGCACATTGGTCAGGTGGCTAGGCTATTGGCTCTCGGACAACGGAGAAACTACACCACACTTCAACAAGAGACTCTCGCTTGCCCAGGCGGCCTTTTGGAGAATACAAAGATTGTCAATGCCGGGCAAAGGCCTGTCCCCGTATGGGGCCCGGAGGCTGGCGAAAGGTATACTACTACCAACGTTGTTGTATGGGGCGGAGGTCCTAGTGCCGTCCCGCACGATGATGGGGAAGATGCAAAAGTTTTGGAACAGGGTGGCCAGATGGGTCACCAATGCTTTCTATTCAACGAACATTACGGTCCTGTCGGTCGAGGCTTGCTTGGCACCCATAGACCTGCATGTGGAGC
>Ga0307509_10001449_pt1 | contig 40080 bp, 47 predicted proteins | sample 10_EM_MG_FD_202245 | JGI IMG/M metagenome (GOLD analysis project Ga0307509, IMG submission 202245) | Populus trichocarpa ectomycorrhiza microbial communities from riparian zone in the Pacific Northwest, United States - 10_EM | ecosystem: Host-associated > Plants > Roots > Unclassified | place...
TTTCTTTTATGTTTTCTTATGAATGAAGTATTAATATTTCTTTTATGTTTTCTTATGAATGAAGTATTAATATTTCTTTTATGTTTTCTTATGAATGAAGTAGAGTGACGTAGTTTAATGGTAGAACGTCGGTTTCATAATCCGATGATACAAGTTCGATTCTTGTCGTCGCTAGGATACTTGTTTCGTTTTTTCTTTCATATATTTATATTGTGGATATGCGGGAAAAAAGAAAAACCATGCTAAGAGAAAATAGTTTAATGGTAAAATATTGAGCTCCAACCTCAATGTTATTGGTTCGATTCCAGTTTTTCTCGGTGTTGGAGCGTAAACGAAGCGCCAAAGTTTGGCGTATCCTGGGACTATAACTCAAGTAGTTAGAGTATACGCTTGATAAGCGTAAGGTTATTGGTGCAAGTCCATTTGGTCCCATATTTTCTGTATAGAAAATAATTTGCTTGTAATGTTTTTAATATTATTTTTTGTTGTATTTCAAGCAATAGTAAAACAACAAGGCTTCCATCGTTTAACGGTTAGGACATTACATTTTCACTGTAAGGGCGCAGGTTCAATTCCTGCTGGGAGTACGATTTTATTTACATTTTGGCTTCGATAGCTCAGTGGCAGAGTAGTGGACTGAAAATCCATTTGCAGTAGTTCGATTCTACTTCGAGGCAGGCTTTTCTAACTTAGTTGTAAAATGACTCTAAGTTTGCGCCTTAGCTGATTTTCTAGCTAATTTTATGTTTTTTCTCCAGCAGCTTAAAATAAATTTCAGCTTTTAAGTGGTCGTGGATTGAAAATAATACGTACTATTCCAATTAAGAATGTTTGTTTAATGCTTAACGAAAATTTAGGCGTTCACAAAATACCATGCAAGTATTCTATAAATTTATTATACGCTGACTATTCACTGTCAATGCTAAAGACATTGGAACACTGTACATTTTATTCGGTACATTTTCTGGTGTCATCGGGACGTTTTATTCCATGTTAATACGAGTGGAATTAGCTCACCCTGGAAGTAATTTATTTCAGGGTAACTTTCAGTTATTCAATGTCGTTATAACGGCGCATGCCTTTGTAATGATTTTTTTTATGTTGATGCCAATTCTCATTTCTGGCTTTGGGAATTGGTTTGTTCCTATTATGGCTGGTACGCCGGATATGGCTTATCCACGCTTAAATAATATTAGTTTTTGACTATTACCACCTGCATTGTTCTTTCTAAATTACAGTACAATTATCGATTATGGTTGTGGGACGGGTTGAACACTTTACCCCCCTTTAGCCGGAATCGAGGCGCATCCAGGTGCTGCTGTTGACTTGACCATATTTAGTTTGCACATGGCGGGAGTTTCATCTTTATTAGGTGCGATAAATTTTATCGTAACTATTTTATTTTTTAGAAGCAATGAGGTTACGTTACGAAAAATGCCGTTGTATTTATGATCTGTTTTAATTACAGCGATTTTACTATTACTTTCGCTTCCGGTTCTTGCTGGGGGTATCACTATGGTTTTAACTGACAGAAATCTTAATACTTCGTTTTTTGACCCAGCAGGTGGAGGTGATCCTGTGTTATATCAACATTTATTTTGATTTTTTGGTCATCCAGAAGTTTATATTTTAATTATTCCAGCTTTTGGTGTTATAAGTACGGTAATAGAAAAATATTCACAGAAGGAAATTTTTGGTGCACCTGGTATGATTTTAGCGATGTTTTCCATCGGTTTTTTGGGTTTCATTGTTTGAGCGCATCATATGTTTACAGTTGGTTTAGACGTGGATACACGTGCATATTTTACCACAGCCACAATGATTATTGCTGTTCCAACTGGTGTTAAGATTTTTAGTTGAATGGCTACGCTTTGGGGTGGTAGTATAATCTTAGCAACTCCGATGTATTTCGCGTTTGGTTTTTTGTTTTTGTTTACAGTGGGTGGTATGACTGGTGTCATCTTAGCAAATGCTGGGTTAGATATAGCATTTCATGATACTTATTATGTTGTAGCTCACTTTCATTATGTATTATCAATGGGAGCCGTATTTGCTATGTTTGCAGGTTTTTATATGTGAATAGGGCCTATTACTGGATTACAGTATGATGAGGAATTTGGTAAAATACATTTTTGATTGTTTTTTTTAGGTGTTAATTTAACTTTTTTTCCATTGCATTTTTTAGGTATGGCTGGAATGCCTCGGCGTATACCGGATTATCCAGATGCTTTTGAATATTGAAATTCGGTTGCTAGTTTTGGTTCGATTTTGTCTGTTTATGCAACACTTTGGTTTTTTTATACGGTATTTGCTATGTTTTACAATAAAATTCCATATTTCGACCCTGTTTGGTACGAACGTGTAAAAGCTCGTTATAATAGGTCATTCTCCAAAAAATAATTATAATTAAGTGGCTCAAGTGGATTTAGCAACGTTTTCGGTGATTGTTGTTTGAACTTTTATTTTATTTAGTTTGAGTTTGTTGTTTTTTATTTCGTTTTTTTTTCCACTTTTTATAGTTAAGGTTAAAATATTTGCTAAGCTGTCCTTGTTTGCATATTTATTTCAGTATTTTCAATATTTGCGAATTAAAACAGTAGAAAATGCTTTTGTGTTTTATGCCGTTTTAGACGCTTTTAGGAAATTATTTAGATAAGTGTCAGCTTTTTTTAGGCAGTGCAAATAGAAATATATAAATGGTGTACTATATTTTGTTTGAAATTTGAATGTAGGAATTATGATAAATAGCTCTTGTGTGTGTCAATTTTATGCATATATTGTGAGTGGGGCTTGTAGCACTCATATTTTAATTTTAGTATATATCTTTTGATAAATTTTATTGAGTAACAATTTTCAATAGAAGAGCTAATGTAAGTTCGTTCAAGCATACTAGAAATTGATTCAACTTTTTTTGTAGTGTTAGCTTCTGTTTTAGTTTTAATCGTTTTAAAAGGTATTAGAATTATTATTTCGTGATTAGGTTATGTCTATTCTGAACTTTAAGTATTTTTTTTTTAGTGTTATTGACGTTATTTATGTTTCTTTTGACAGAGCCCTTTATGATTCCCCTCGACAAGGACAGCTTATTTTTCAACGGCCTGCTACTCAAACCATGGAGCAATTAACTGATTTGCACCATGACATCTTTTCGTTACTACTCTTTTTATGTATTGTTGTATTTTATCTTTTAGTACAATTGGTGTATAAATTTCGGGCAACCAATTTTCAAACGCCAAGAAATTTTTTTTTCAAGGCACATACTGTCTTAGAAATTTTTTGAACTATCATACCAATGTTTATTGTGCTTTTTATTTTGTATCCGTCATTTGCTCTTTTATATGCTATGGATGAGTTAAAAGATCCGTTATTGACTGTTAAAATTATAGGACATCAGTGATATTGAACTTATGAAATACCAATTTCTTATAAAAACACGGAAATACAACGTGTTGTAACGTTTGATTCGTATATGCTTGCAGAAGAAGATTTACCATTTGGGGGGTTTAGGCTACTTGAGGTTGATAACCGTTTGCGGTTACCCATACGCACGGTAATACGTTTATTAATTACTTCCACGGATGTACTACATTCATGGGCTGTTCCAAGTTTTGGTGTTAAAGTAGATGCCTGTCCTGGTCGTTTAAACCAAGCGAGTGTTTTGTTGGAACGACTGGGTATTTTTTTCGGACAGTGCAGTGAAATTTGTGGTATTAATCATGGCTTTATGCCAATTACTGTAGAATCATTATTAATTGAAGATTTTTTAAAAAAAATGAAATAGTGTTTATTTGTTCTTTTTTATAATTTATAAAAAGATTTATATTTTTGTATGTTTAGTTTTTTTGTCAATCAAATAATATTTTTTAAGTCGCAACAACCTATTGCGCGTAGGTGATAAAAAACCTTTAACGCAATAAAATTATTTATTAGCCCATGACCCGATTTTCAATCTTTTAGATCACTTTTGCTGTTGCTTTTATACGTTGTAGCGAATTTGTAGCAGGAGGGGGGGTTAGTTTTAGTGGTAAAATGTCGGTTTTCAAACTCGAAGTCACTGGTTCGATTCCAATACTCCTCGATTTAGTGATTTGCGATGTCAGGGAGTAAATTAAAGCGTTATCTTTTTTGATGTTGTAGGTTCGGCGCCAAGCTGTTAATTATTCTTATTTCCATATCTTTTTTATTAGTTTAAACAATTGGTCTTTATATTTATGAGCGATTGTTTTTTGGGGTATCGTCTAGTTGGCTAAGACGTTGGACTTTGAATTCAAAAACACGAGTTCAATTCTCGTTACCCCAATTCAAGTCTTCTTGTTTAATATAAAAGTGTATTAGTAGTTGGGGTTGTAGTTTAACGGTAGAATGTACTGCTCATAACAGTTATGGAACTGGTTCGATTCCTGTCTTCCCCATTGTATGCCAATTTAAATTTATTTTTTGTTTGGTTATTCGTCTTTATTTTAAGCTGTATACTAGGCGGGGAGGTTATGCAAGTGGTCAAAGTGGCTGGACTGTAAATTCAGTGGATGTATCCTTCATGGGTTCAAATCCCATACCTCTCAGGTTTTTTCCATGCAGCTTTATCATTCGAAAGGTGAGTGCCCCTGCGGTAGGCGGATATAGTATAGTGGCATTATAACCGTCTGTGACTCGGTTGACATGGGTTCGATTCCCATTATGCGCCCAGTTTTTAAAAAAGCATTGAAAAGTTAGCGATTAAAAAGAAATGGGTATTTAGTTCAATGGTAGAACGGGTGGCTGTTAACTACTAGACAAAGGTTCGATTCCTTTATTACCCTTTTTTCGGTTTCGACATTTTGTGACGGTAGGGGGTTGTAGCTTAATTAGTAGAGCGGTGTCCTTTTAAGTCAATGGTTGTGGGTGCAAGTCCCACCTTCCTCAAAGACAGTTTTTTTTTACAGTTGGTTTAGTGGTTCCGGGGTTATGTGGCGGAAATGGTAGACGCGTTGGACTTAAAATCCAATCTTTTTTAAGGTGCCGGTTCAAGTCCGGTCGTAACCAAGCAAAACTGTTTATTTTGTCTGGCAAAATAGTGTAAAGGACGCATGTTGGGCTCATAACCCGAAGGACTTAGTTCGATTCTAAGTTTTGCTATGCATGGGGGTATAATTCAAAGGTAGAATGTTAGCCTGTCTAGTTAAATATATGGGTTCGATTCCCGTTTCCCTCGTTTGTGTTTTATCTCTGGGTGCAGTTTAGTATGGTTGAATATTTAGTTTGGAGCTAAAAGGCCGTAGGTTCGAATCCTACTACCCAGAAGTTTTAGTTGTTAAATCGTAAAGTTTATAGATGGTGTAGGTTATATATATATATTATTATTAAATTATAAAACAAAATTGGGTCTGATCGTGGCTCTGAATGAACGCTATAATCATGCTTATTAAACATATGCGAGTCAAAAATGTGTTTTTATACTTTGTTGATATACACTTTGTGTGGCGTACGAGTGAGTAATATTTTTAATACTGCCTTTCTGTTATGGAATAGTTAATAATGTTAATGAATACATTTTAAAGAGTAAGTCGCGGAAAGAGGATTAATTTTGAGATTAACAATATGGCGCGTTGAGTTGCGCTTTAGTTATAATCTTTAATTGGTAGTTAAAACCGGACAGTCACGGCGTCAATGAAAACGGGGCGCACTTGGGTTTTTCAAGGCTGCAGTGGGGAATACTTGACAATGGGCGTATCGCCTGATCGGAAAATGATTTAAGAGTGAAGAAGATTATATGGGATTGTAAAGCTCTTTCGACTGATTTTATTTTTAATAGAACATGTTTAGAGCGACGGTTGTCGTTAGGGATGTCTATTAGGAATGTAAGAAGATGATGCCGACAGCAGGGGTAAAGAATGCGAAAGGTACTTGCCAAAGTGGTGCCAGCAGCCGCGGTAATACCACTAGTACTAGCGTTATTCATCTTTATTAGGTGTAAAGCGTAGGTAGGCGGGTTTTTTTTTATTTTTCGTGAAAAGCTAAAAAGACTCTTTTAGATGTGCGTTTTTTATAAATAAACCTTGAATATAGTAGTGGTTTGATAGAATTGCAAGAGTAGTTGTGAAAAACAAAAATACTTGTACGAAAGCCAATTGTGAAGACAATTTTCTATACTATATTGACGCTGATTTACGGACTTTTGGGGAGCAAAGAGGATTAGATACCCTCGTAGTCCAAAACGTCAACGATAAGAGCTCGAGGTGAGTTTTTCATCTCTTCGCTAACGCAGTAAGCTCTTCACCTGGGGACTACAAATTGGTTGAAACTTAAATGAATTGACGGAAGTTTCGAACGCGCGGTGGAGCATGCATATACAATAACACAAGGTTATTTTTTTAATAACATTTGCGAGGAAACAATCTTAATGAAAACATCTTTAGGATTTATTGGGACGTTTTTAATGTTTAACTACAACGATAATGTAGTGCCTGTAAAAATGGAAGCCCTTGATTTATGCGCTAGTGAAAACTAGACATATGCGAATGTAACTTGCTGCATGGTTATTGCCTAAACCCGTGACTTATGTTTTTTGGTTTACTTACTATAGCGGGTGAAACCCTTAACTTTATAAAAAATAATAGCCTCTTTTTTTTTATTTCGTAGTATAGTTTTTTAGTAATTCTATACTTGTTGAATGTTAGATAACCAAACATGGCACTACGCTAATTTTTGTTATATTGTCGTGGTTTATATTTGTTTTCTGTCGTTTATAATTGTATGGGTTTATATTTTAATTTATGGGAGGTTAAGAAGGAGTACGATAAATAATTACGGCAGTTATAAAAAAAAGACTTGCGCGCTACAATGGCATTTTTGTTTACTAAAGTGAAAATTTTGCCGTAGTTTAGATTGTTTATGTTTTGTTACTAAACATTAAAATGGAATCGCAAGTAATTGTTTTACCTGAAACATTGAATAGGTACTGGAACTTAGTACAAACCGCCCGCTGCGTTTTGGGATTTTATTTGTATCGGTAGCATCGATTTAAAGTCTTTCAAAATTTATTGAAAGTTTTATAGTTTATTGTTTCTAAATACAAATGGGGGACTGAAATGAAGGCGTAACAAGGTAGTTGTAGAGGAATCTGTAGCTGAATTTATTTCTCAAAGGATATAGCATTGTTCGTTAATTCCGATCTCACTATGACCTCGATTAATTTTTTATGAAGCGACTGTTATTACTTGTTGTTTATCTGGGATGGCTGTTGGCGACATATAAAAAATAATTTCAAATTTTTATTTGGTATTTTATAATAGATTATTTGGTATATTATATAAGGTTAAACAGATGTTTTTTATTGAGTTTGTTGTTTAGTGTAAAATTTTTTAACACTTTTTATTCTGGAATCAGTGTATTTTTTTCTGCTTAGTGAATTGAAACAACTTAGTAACTAGTAGTGTAAAAATCTCAAGAGAGTTTATTAGTAGTGGCGAGCGAATATAATGATTTTGTAAGGATTTTGGCAAACGCATAAAGTACAAAAAATATGTGATGGCAGTTAGACGTTAAAATACTTGGGAAGGTTATTATTTATTAATATGAAATATGCTAGTTTTTTTTATGAAGTTAGGGGATCCGTAGTTCTAAATTTAAGGTATCGAATTAATGTTTAATATAACCGATAGTAAACATTACGCTGCGAAGGATGGAATTGCAATAGATAGTTAAATGTGCAATTGAAATGAATTTTTCTAGAAAAAAGAAATTATAAATATTGTTGCAGTTTGTTTATTGTATGTTAAATGGACAACGTACCTTTTGTATAATGATTGTACAACATATTTTATTTTTTATGGTTAATTTTTCATAAGAGTAGTTGACAGGTAATACGTTTTTTACGCTTGTAAAAATATTTGGAATAAAATAAAATATACCCGAAACTATGTGAGCTAATCATAAATAAATTCTTACAATAATACGTGGGCTATATGGGATAAGATTGTACTGGTGTATGTCGCAAAATGCTCGGAGAATTTGTGATTAGGGGTGAAAGGCTTATCAAACATAGTGATAGCTGGTTTTTTGCGAAATCTATTGAAGTAGAGCGCTTTCTAAATAAAGTTGCATTAGAGTTTACTCTTAGAGATACGGCGATGGCGTCAAAGTATCCAAAGAAACTCAGAAACGTTGTTGGTTTGTCCGATAAGGCTTTGATTATAGGAAGTAGTCAGACAAGATGCGCGAAGGTTTTTTGTCGAGAGAGAAACAGCTCTGAATTTAAACTAAGGCCCATAATTGCTATTTATTGATGAAAATGCTTTAATTTTTTGTTGATTAAAAGGTAGACCTGGGAGCAGTTAGCTTTTAAAGAAAGCCTTTACGCTCAAACATCTGAATAACTTAAAGCATTGATAATATAAAGGGATAAGTAGTAAGGAGAAAAAAGCCGATGTTAAATTTTTAATAATAAAAAGGTAGCAAAATGTTTTGAATAATAAGAAAGCTTAAAAAAGATTATCTAACAAAGAAGTTGAGTTTAGCAATAGGTTCAACTAAGTCTGTTAGTACTTGTATTAGTGCTAATTGTGAGTTGGTTTTATTTTTCAAAAGTAAGAATGTATGAATAAGTAGTGTAATAGTTTAGATAAAACTGATCGTATGCTCAAGGTTTTTTATGTAAAAGCTTAAATGGTTTTACATATCATTTTAGGTCTCTAAGGTTTATTTAAGGCGAATAAATTGATGAGCTTGTATAGGTATACTATTATCGCGGTAATTAGGCGTTAAAAATATACATTATTATGCTATATGTCTTAGCATTCTTTTGAAAATATATTATAAAAACTTATATATAACCGAACCGTAATCCGACACAGGTGAGCTGGTGTGAGTACACTAAGATTAGATATAATACTGAAAATAACTATGGTTAAGGAACTCTGCAAATTGCTGGTTCGAAAGACAGCCTATTTATAGGGGCACAACAATAAGGATAGCGACTGTTTAACAAAAACACAGGGCTTTGCAAACTAGAATTAAATTGTATAAGGCCTGAGGCCTGCCCAGTGACCGGCGCTTAAACATTATCGTGCGTCAGCTTTATTTTGCTAAGGCCCGGTTTAACGGCAGCTCCGTGGTTCTAAGGTAGCGAAATACCTTGGCTGGTAAGTTCAGTCGCGCTTGAATGGTTTAACGACTGTCCTACTGTCTCAACTGTAGTTTATACGAAATTGGAATTTTCGTGAAGATACGAAAAAATTCGACTAGACGAAAAGACCCTATATACCTTTACTGAAGTTTTGTATTGTTTGTTTTGGCCAGCCGATGCTGTTATAAGTAGGAATATTTTTTAAAAGTTCAGGCTTCTAAACATTATTATAATACTACTTTGGCTGAATTGAAAGACTAATAGCACTTGTTGTTAAATAGTTCAAAACAGTCAGTTTGACTGGGGCGGTCGCTTCCTAAAAAGTAACGGGAGTGTGCATAAGATGGGTACGCAAACGTTAATACGTTTTGCTGTGTGTAATAGTAGAAGCTTATTTGACTGTGAGACAAACAAGTTTAGCAGGGATGATATAGTCGGCTATAGCGATCAGATAAATTTTTATGGACACATTTATCGCTTAACGAATAAAAGGTACATTAGGGATAACAGGCTGATTCCTCTTGATAGTCCACATATTAAGAAGAGTTTGGCACCTCGATGTCGGCTTATTGCTACCCAGGATTGAAGGAGATCCTAAGGGTTGGACTGTTCGTCCAGTAATGCGATCCACGAGCTGGGTTCAGAACGTTGTGAAACAGTTCGGTCCCTATCTGTCGAATATATATGTTATGAAGTTTGTTGGGATGTTAACTTTAGTACGAAAGGACTGAGGAAAATTAATTTAAGGTGTTAAAATTATTTTGTTATTACTATTTAGAAAGTAATTAATAACTTGTATGTTTTATAGCTGCATTAAGTATTAAGAAATGTTGATGTTATCTAAATATGAAATTTATCCCATGTTAACTTATAATAAGTGTTTTAGATTAAAACGATATAGGTTGTAAATTTAAGCTAAAAAAATGGTAATTTTGTTTAACAAAGAGTGCCTAATAATGTTTTCATATATTTGAAATTTTTTTTATTTAATACTATGGTGTTGTCTTATATTGCTAAAATTGGTGGTTTTATTAAAATTTTTAGATTTTTTGCGTAAAGTATCTCATCGGGTTTACATACTTATTATTATAGAGTGTTGTTGAAAATATTAAATTGATTTTAAATGTTACTTCAAGCAGCTAAATTAATTGGTGCGGGTATGGCAGCTATTTCAATGGCTGGTACAGGTGCGGGAATTGGAATTTTATTTGGGTCTTTTCTTATTGCGTTGTCGCGTAATCCGCAAGAGCAACGTACTCTTTTTGTTTATACGATTTTGGGGTTTGCGCTAACTGAAGCAATTGCTTTGTTCGGTTTAATGATTACTTTTTTATTATTATTTGGGTTTTAATTTTTTTTTTTCGTGTTATTTTTGATGTTTTGTAAACAGCATCGTTTATTATTAAATGTTACTTCAAGCAGCTAAATTAATTGGTGCAGGTATGGCAGCTATTTCAATGGCTGGTACGGGTGCGGGAATTGGAATTTTATTTGGGTCTTTTCTTATTGCGTTGTCGCGTAATCCGCAAGAGCAACGTACTCTTTTTGTTTATACGATTTTGGGGTTTGCGCTAACTGAAGCAATTGCTTTGTTCGGTTTAATGATTACTTTTTTATTATTATTTGGGTTTTAATTTTAAAATACAATATATATATAGTTATAGTGCTAATTGTTATCTAGGAATGAGTTTAACACGTTATTTTAAAAATAATATTATTACTAATGCGTCTACAGATGATGCCAACAGATCTTCTGTAGATTCTTCTAATTTAGTTAATGTTTTTGTTGAGTTTTTTGTGCATAAACAACATGCCGTAGAAAATACAAATTTTCTTGAAACAAATATAAGTTTATTGGGGAGTGAAAGTTATACCCCTGGTTCAATAGCTTCTGTAGGAAGCGATGCAATTGTCGATGTTGATTTTGTAGATTCTGTTTTTGATGAAGTGTTTGACAGTGCAGTAGCTGATTCTTCATTTAATGCAACTATTGATTTTATTAAGTTTAGCACTTTATATAGTTCTTTTCATGGCGGTAATAGCGACTTTTTTGTAGTGGAAAATGCGGAAACTGAGTATAGTAAAATTCAACAACAATTGGACGTTTATTTAAAAACACTTGATGCTTCATTAGTTGATTTGGAGGGCTATAATCAAGCTATTAGCGACCTATCTCATATAGACATTTTGTCGACGTTATCTACTAGTTTTTCTTCTTTATCATTGCAACATGAAATTTATGAAAGTGGTTTTGTTTTAACTGTAGGTGATGGAATTGCCGTTGTTTATGGATTACCTTCTGTACAATCCAATGAGTTAGTCTTATTAAAAGATACTGTCTATGGATTGGCTATGAATTTACAAAAAAAAACCATAGGTGTTGTTCTTTTTGGTAATGATTCGTTGTTAGGCGTAGGGGATGCTGTTACTGGTACATCGCAGATTGTGTCTATTCCTGCGGGTACGGATGGGTATTTAGGACGCATTGTTGATAGTCTCGGAAATTTTATTGATGGGTTACCAGCTAATAGTTTTCCTAACCGTAGTTTAATTGATGTTAAAGCTCCGGGGATCGTTGCGAGAGAATCCGTAAGGCAAAGCTTATTTACGGGTGTTAAAGCCATTGATAGTATGATTCCTATAGGTCGTGGTCAACGTGAGTTAATTATAGGGGACCGTCAAACCGGTAAAAGCGCTATAGTCATCGATACAATTATTAACCAACGTGACGAACATAAAAGTACATCGAATTCCTCGGTTTTTTGTATATATGTTGTTATCGGCCAAAAAAAGTCAACATTAGTTCAATTAGTTAGTAATTTGAAAAAAGAAGATTGTTTCTTTTATACAGCTATTGTAGCAGCTACAGCTTCTGATAGTGCTTCGTTACAATATCTTGCTGCGTATTCTGGTTGTACAATTGGTGAATTTTATCGGGATAACGGTAAACACGCCTTAGTTATATATGATGATTTGTCTAAACAGGCAGTAGCTTACAGACAAATTTCTTTATTGCTTCGTAGGCCACCAGGTCGTGAAGCCTATCCTGGAGATGTTTTTTATTTGCATTCGCGTCTTCTTGAACGTGCAGCAAAAATTAGTACGGTTCTCGGTGGAGGTTCTTTAACCGCTTTGCCCATCGTTGAAACACAGGAGGGTGATGTTTCGGCTTATATTCCCACGAATGTAATTTCGATTACGGATGGACAAATTTTTTTAGAAAAAGAGTTGTTTAATAAAGGTATACTACCAGCTATTAATGTTGGTTTATCTGTAAGCCGCGTAGGTTCTGCCGCACAAGTGGCTGCGATGAAGCAAATTGCCGGTACTTTGAAGTTAGAACTAGCCCAGTTCAGGGAGGTTGAGGCGTTTTTATCTTTTGCCGCGGATTTAGATGAAACAACGTTACATACATTAAATAGGGGTATGCGTTTAGTTGAATTGTTAAAACAACGGCAATACAGTCCTTTACCAATAGATATTCAAATTATTTTAATTGCTGCTGGTTTACGTGGTTATTTAGATACGATGGTTGTTTCGAATGTAGCTGGTTTCTTAGAGCATTTAAGTTCGCTTTATATAAAACGTTATCGTGGTAAGTTTAAAGTAACAGAGAAAGTGGATCTTGCTTTGATTGGTGCGATTATTGAAGATGCCGTGAAATCTTTTGTACAATAACATTGGGGAGTGTTAAATGAATTTTTTACGGGAGTAAGTTAGTTTTACGTTTCAATGTAAGTAATGAAATAACAATAAATAAAATGACTTTGTTCTATGCATTAATTTCTAATTATAATCAAGTTTGTTTAAAAAATAATTTTTTTTTAGCTGTGCTACCAAACCATGTACAAAGGCATTTAATGCATATAGTACCGATAAGCCCATGACCCTTCGTTACAGCTGCTTCGATTATGTTTTTACTATTAACTACAGTTAATTTTTTTCGGTACGTACCTTCTTGTTCCTATGTAATATTTGTATGTTTGTTTTTATTCATAAGTTCCTTGCTATTATGAGGTAGCGATGTTATTCTTGAAGGTGCTCTTTTACGAATGCATACAATTTTAATGCAACGGAGTTTTAGTTTTGCGGTGATCTTATTTATTTTGTCTGAGGTCATGTTTTTTTTTTCTTTTTTTTGGTCTTTTTTTCATTATAGCCTTTCTCCATCTGTTTTTATTTATGGTGTTTGGCCCCCAATAGGTATATCAACTATTAGTCCTTGGGATGTTCCATTTTTAAATACTGTGATTTTGTTGTCGTCCGGTATTAGTTTAACTGTCGCGCATAGAGCGTTCTTACATAATTTTTTTGTTACAACGTCCGTTTATGTGTTGTATACTATTGCGTTAGGCTTGCTTTTTACGGCCTGCCAGTTATTTGAGTACATGAATTGCCCTTTTAGTATTAATGATAGTGTGTATGGATCCATTTTTTTTTTGGCCACAGGTTTTCATGGGTTGCACGTTATTGTTGGAACTGTTTTTTTAGTGCTAACTTTTTTTCGTTTGTATCAAGAAACTTTTGAAATTTCGTCGGTTTCGCAATATAATATTGGATTTGATTTAGCTGTTTGGTATTGGCATTTTGTGGATGTGGTTTGGTTATTTTTGTTCACGGCTATTTACTGGTGGGGTTCTTAATATAGAGTGCTACTCTATTATATATTATCTATGTATAATTTTTAATCTTTATGTTTTTGCAAGATGCTTTGGAGCAATTTGATATTTTTAAACCTGTATCTGTTTGTTGTTTGAGTTTTCTCCCAGTAAATCTTAATTTCACTTATTTATTCATAAATTTATGTTTGTTTTGATGTTTGGCGCATTTTCTTACCCCCGTATTTATATCTTGGTTTAGCACGAAGGAAGACCGTCATCATAACGGTTATGAAATTTCGCTAGTGTTTTTATTATTTAAGTCATTGTTTGATTTAGTAGTTAGTATCTTAAAGGATAATGTTTTACAAAAAAAAAATCCTAATATTAGTTTTGTGTTTTTTTTGTTTTTAACTTTATTATTTTTAAATATTGCAGGGTTATTTCCATATACATTTACAGTTACAAGCTCGTTTGTGGTAACTTTATTTTTTTCTTTAACGGTGTTTTTGGCGGCTAATATCATGGGTATGTATTACAATGGGTTTTCTTTGTTAGCTAATTTTTTACCAACGGGAACACCCTTATTTATCGCACCTTTGTTAGTTTTGATTGAAATTATTTCATACTTTTCGCGTATTTTTAGTTTATCCATTCGGCTTTTTGCAAATATGTTATCAGGTCATGGTTTATTAAAAATTTTGATTGGTTTTTCGTTTGTTGCTTTCAAGACGTTAGAGTTTTGATTTTTTCTAGGTTTATTGCCTTGGTTAGTTGTGACTGTTGTGCTTGTTTTAGAGGTTGCAATTGCATTTTTACAGGCATATGTTTTTATTATACTTACTGGAATATATATAAATGATGCTATAAATCCGCATTAAAGTTTTGACGTTCTAAAATTAAAATATTTTTAGTTAGCGTGTTATTTTCAAATGGAATCACTCACGAATCAAATAAGTCTACTGAAACTAAGGTGCCTAGCGATTTAGTTACGCTATTTTTTAATCATATTGTAACGTATCCAACACCTCTAAATTTAAACTACTTATGAAGTTTTGGATCTTTGGTTGGTATATTTTTTGCCGTGCAAATACTGACAGGTATTTTTTTAGCTATGCATTACGTTGCGAACATTGATTTTGCTTTTATTAGCTTGGAACATATTATGCGAGATGTCCACGGTGGTTTTATTCTTCGATATTTACATGCTAATGGTGCATCTTTGATTTTTATCTTTTTATATTTGCATATAGGGAAAGGTTTAGTTTTTCAGTCGCACTTTAAACCTCGTTTTTTTTTATGAGTTTCCGGTGTCTTTATCTTTTTTTTAATGATGGGAACGGCATTTGTCGGGTACGTCTTACCTTGGGGCCAAATGAGTTTTTGGGGGGCTACTGTTATTACAAATTTAATAACCGCGGTGCCTATGGTTGGTGAACCCGTTGCATATTGACTATGAGGTGGTTTTTCTGTTGGGAATCCTACTTTAAATCGCTTTTTTAGTATTCATTACTTGTTACCTTTCATTATTTTGGGCTTAGTTTTAATTCATCTTAGCTTATTACATGAAAATGGATCTACTAGTCCATTAGGCGTTACTTCGGCGAACGATATCGTTTATTTTGGGCGTCTTTTTGGTGTTAAAGATAGCTTTGGCCTTTTATTTGTTGTTTTATTTGTTGTTTGCTTAGTAGGGTTTTATCCAAATTTATTAGGGCATAGTGACAATTATATTCCGGCTAATCCTTTAGTTACACCGACGCATATTGTACCGGAGTGGTACTTCTTACCGTTTTATGCGATTTTACGTGCAATTCCTAATAAATTGGGCGGCGTGTTGGCCATGGTCTCTGCAATTTTTGTGTTTATTTTATTGCCGTTTGCTGAGGGTTTTTTTGGTGTAAAAAAAACGAAATTCTCTAGCTTAAATAAGTTATTATTTGGCTGCCTTGCATGTGTCTTCGTTTTTTTAGGGTATATTGGTGGTAAGCCGGCTGTACATCCATTTGTAGGCGCTGGTGCTGTGGCGTCTTTTTTTTATTTTGCTGTGTTATCTTTTTTTTTTTTTTTTTAAGTCAGTTTAGCTAGTTTTTTTTGCGGATGCAGATTGATATGTCCATATATATATTATCGTGGTGGGAGCAATATTATCCTCTCAAAATTCATTTGTTTTAAGGCGTCCATTTTTGTTTCGATTATTAAATCGTGGTACTTTATATGTACCGAGGTCTAGAGTTTTCAAATGAACTTATTTTAGTGTTTCTGCACGCGATGTCTATTATATATCGCAGGCTTTATTTAAGTGTACTCGTTATTTGCTTAGAAGTAACTTATTCGTTTGACGTTTAAGGCGCTTAGTACGCGGATTGATGATAGCTTTATCGCTGCCTGCGTTTTCGGTTTTGGATATATCGAAGTCTTCTAATACGCAACAGCGTTTATTGATATATCCGTTGTTACGTCTGCTGCGAAATTCTAGCTTTATGCAGTTTTACATAAGCCGTTATAATTTTGGCGGTGTAATGCAGCGCTTGCAAATGTGATTGTATTCAATGCGATTTATAAATATTTGTAAATTGCGCTCGGCGGCTACCAGTTTGTTTTATACAACAAAAACTGCGGTTTCCACTAAAAATGAATTTGTGGGTAGTGTTTTTTTTGGTAAATCATTTTTTAATATTTATCTTCGGTTAGGGCTATGAATGAATCAGGTGTTTGTTATACTGAAACACGTTTTTCATGTATATTCTTTTTTTTTTTTACGTGTTAAAGTACAGTTTGAGTTTATTTTGTTTTCATTTGTAATTGCTAAATTAGTTACGTCATTCATGTTGGCTGGCGGACGTGCGGCGAGTGAGTCCATGGTTTTGTCGTTATTTTTTAATTTTAAAATCTTTATAGGTTTACCAGCCATTTTGTTAATCGTAAATTCTATTTTAGCGTCTAGAACAGCGTTAATCCGCACCCATGTTTTTTTATCCGGTCGAGGGCATATAGTTCCGACTCCAAGTGCTTTTGATAAACAATTTAAGGGTGGATTTCGCATGCTTAAGTTATTTTTGCGTAAGCGTCAATATTTGCGTGATGTTTTGAAGCGTAGTTTAACGCATGGGCGTTTTTTGGGCCGGCGATTGCCTTTATATAAACGTATTAGTAAATTGAGCTCTTTGTTTTTAAGGACGCAGGGGTTTTTTGTTTTTTCTGAATTGCGGAATCAACGTTCACGGTTTTTAAAACATGAATTATTTAATTTGCTTAATAAAAATATTTATTTATTTATACTGCAGCGAACTTATATTCAGTATAGGTGGCGTTAAAGCTTTCCGTATGTCAAGTTTAAAAATATGCATCAGCTTTTTTATAAGAATAAATATTTTTATTTTTTATATTGATTGAATAAAAAAGATGGAATTTATATAAAGCTATCGGTTGTTTGCCGGTTTATTATGTTTATGTTGCGAAGTGAGCTGTATATTAATAGTTCTCTTATGACGCCATATGTGCATTCTTTTAGAGCATGTATAAAAAATTCTTTTTTTTCCACGTGGTTTCCTTTTAAAAAGCGTTTGAAATTTCACGGATTGGCGTTCGGTGCTAGTATAGATCCGTCGGCAAACCTTTTATCGTTAAATGTTGGTTATACGAGTACACTTCAATTTATGTTACCGACGTTTCTTGAGAGGCTTAGGTTAAGTAATACTGGCCGCAAGTTATTATTTGAAAGTCGTATGTTAAATTTAATTGCCAGTTTTGTTACGGAGTTACGTAATGTACGGCCAGTCAGCATTTATTTCAATCCTGCCAAACGTGGTGGCCGCCGTGGTATTCGTTTATATTTGACGTTTGTTCGTCGTAAAAAATTTAATAAAGATGTAAAGTAAAGTTTGTTTAATTTTTTAAAAATGAAAAAAATACTATTTTTAAGTTTTTATGTTTTAACTGTGTGTGTTTATGGTCTAAGTGGTTGGGTTTGTTTAAATGGTTTGTATGTTTCTTCGTTTATTCCTATTTCCATGGTTATATTTAGTGTTTTAAAAATATTATTTATTTTTATTATTGTGGCGTTTTTTACATTGACCGAGCGTAAAATTTTAGGTGCGGTTCATCGTCGTCGTGGGCCGTTTTCAGTTGGTATTTTTGGTTTACTTCAACCAATAGCGGATGCCGTTAAATTACTCTTAAAAGAATTGTTATACCCGATTAACGCGAATAATTTTATATTTTTAAGTGCACCTTGGTGAATTTTAACGCTAAGCGTTTTAGCCTGGCTTTTTATTCCATTTCATTTCATTTTGTTTGATAATGTATCAAATAGTGGTGATTTTTTGAATATGGGGGTTAACTTGCAAGTGTTGGATAGCAACGTTGCTATTCTTATTTTACTTTCCATTTCGTCATTGAATGTATATGGTATTATTTTAGCGGGGTGATCAAGTCATTCTAAATACGCGTTTTTGGGAGGTTTACGTTCAGCAGCCCAAATGATTTCTTATGAAGTGTCGTTAGGGTTGACTATATTGCCAGTCGTCGTGTTATCGTCATCTATGGGTTTTATGGATATTGGTTTAGCTCAAGACGGGATTTTTTTTGCATTCGCGTTAATACCTTCTTTTATCATTTTTTTTATTTCTATGCTTGCGGAGACAAATCGAACACCTTTTGATTTACCAGAAGCAGAAGCAGAGTTAGTTGCCGGTTATAACGTTGAATACTCTGCTATTACATTTGCTATGTTTTTTTTAGGTGAATATAGTAATATGTTATTAATGTCCACTCTTTGTGTGTTGTTGTTTTTTGGTGGTGTTGGTGGTATGTTGCACATGTTTTTACCAATAAAAATTCTGTTTTTTTGTTTTTTTTTTGTTATCGTTCGTGCTAGTGTTCCGCGTTTTCGGTATGATCAATTGATGCAGTTATGCTGAAAATCGTTTTTGCCGTTAACAATGAGTTTTTTTGTTTTCGTGATTGCAGTTAGTTATTGGGTTTTATATTAATTTGTTCTCTTTTCCATGACAGACGCCTAGCTTATTGTATTTTTTGTTTTTTATATATATATTTTTGTTATGTTCAATTGCTTTTATTTTGTTAGGTGTTTCTCGAGCCGTTATTTATTTTTTTTTGCAGGATAATGAAAAAACGAGTGAATATGAATGCGGGTTTGAGCCTTTCGATAGCGCGACACGGCAGCCTTTTGACGTTCATTTTTACTTAGTTGGTTTACTTTTTTTAATTTTTGACGTTGAGTTATCTTTATTGTTTCCAGCTTCTATTTCAGTTTTTAATTTTACCTGATGAAGTGTCTGGTACATTTTATGTTTTTTAGGCATTCTTTTTATTGGTCTTATTTATGAGTGGCGGTTGACTATAATCGATTGGCCTAATTAGTTTTTATTTACGCATCTATCTGTTTTATATTTTTGTTTCTCTTTTTAAACAGTTGTTTGATGAGCAGTTTTTTTGTTCAAATTTATGCTGCAATTGAAAGTTCTATAAATGCGTTTATGCGATTACGTTTTAGTGCGAGTTTAGTTTTGGGCAGTTTGTTTTTATCAGGCTTGTTGTTTAATTTTTATTTGGTGGTTGAAGACGCCGGAGTATTATGACTTCGTTTTAGTTCGATTGAGTGACTTTTGTTACCACTAGGTCCTTTTATTTTTTTATGTTTATGTTATATTTATCTTTTAAAACAAAATAATCCATTGTATGTATTAATAAGTTTAATCTTTTTGGTTGTATTAGTTGTTTTATGGTTTTTTAGTTTAGGTGTCGAGTTGCTATCTGTTTTATTTTTAATTATATATATAGGGGCGATTGCGATCTTATTTTTGTTTGTAATTATGCTTTTTGATATACGAAAAGTGCCGGATTATTTATGGCCTTCTTTCGTGGAAAGATTCTTTTTTTTCATACAGTACCTCATATTTTCAAGGATTCGAATACTTTTTTTTTTTGTCTATGACAGTTTTATCCGCGTGTTGTTTCAAAGTGCGTTTCTTATTGCCGCTTTGACGTTATTTTTGCTATTTCTTAAACTTTTTCTTTTCTTTTTATTTCATCTTTTAATTAGTTATGGCATTTATTTTACTGTCGCTATTTCCTCAAATAATATAATTCTTCCGGTGTTAGCTGTTAAAGCCTTGAATGTTGTAGTATTTAATGTGTCCTCTATTTTGCTTAAAAGTGCTACTTTTTGGCACGATGTCGTCATTGGTGTTGGATCTGTCGCTTTGGTACATACGGGATGATTAGTTTTTTTTTTTTATTGTTTTTTACTAGTTTTCTTGTTATACACTTCTTTTTTTATCATTGAAAACCTAGCTTTTAGCTTAAACGTATTTTTTGCTGTAGCCCGGCTTAAATTGCATTTTAAAGCTGTGGATATAGCAAGTAGTTACTATTTTGTTCTTATTGGGCTTGTTTGAGTTATTTTATTTAGCTTTGATTTTGCGCAAATAGCATTAAGTCTTACTACTAATGGTACGGTTGGGTGACAGGTGTTGGTTGAGCCGCAAGGATCTTTTGCAGCTGCATTTAGTGAAGTTCAGGGCCTTTTTGCAACCTTGTTTCAATATAATGTATTTTTACTATTTACTATAATGTTTATATTGTTGAGTAGTTTAGTAGGTTCTGTGTTTATTTGCACTATCTTTTTTTAAAGAATTTTCTTATTTTTGGTTTCTTTTTAATAGCATGAGGTTACCATACTCTGACTTGCCTTCTAATAATAATCGACTTTTTTATTCTGTTAAAAGATTTGAGTCTATTGCTTATAATGTGCGTCTCAAACGAAATTTATTTATTTATGCGAAATATTTTCAGTGATTTACACGTTGTTTATCTTGGTTTACCTCGTTCTTGCAGAATAGCAAAACAACTTATGCAAACACATTACAAGTTAATCAATATAGTAAGAGGTTAGTTATTTTTTTTATCACTAGACAACAGTATTCTTTTTTAGATGTGTTGGCACGAATTATGTTATCTTCGAGTAGTTTAATTTGTTTTAGTTTAAAGTGAAACCCATTGTTATTTTTTTTTTCTTTTAAACGTATCCAAGACCAGGTTCCAGGGTTTTTTCCTATTTTTTTCATAGATTCGTGTTTATTAAATGATGTTTCGTTTAAACAAAATTTCGTTTCTACTTTTATCAAGCATCCTATGTTTTACATTTGAAATTTCAAAGTATACCCCACTCCTTTTTTATTTAAAAAAGCATATCCGTTATTTGTGCCTGCGGGGTATGGGCTTTATCTGCTCTTGTTTTGGTGACGTTTTATTTTTAGGTAAGATCTTGTTTTATATTATCTATTTTGTATTTGCGTATGTTTTCTTTTATCCTTTCATTTCCTTTATTTTGTTCTCTTGTTGTTGGCGTTAGCGGCCGTCTATTTGGTGTTACCGGTAGTAGATTTTTGGCAAGTGTTGGCTTGTTTATGAATTTTGTTCTTACTCTTTGTTTACTCTTTGTACTGGTAGCTAGGCAGCTTATGTTCTATTCACAATTTAGTTCTTGGATATCTTTGTCAGGCTTATTGATTGATTGAACCTTTTGTTTTGATGCGGTCGGTGTTGTTATGTTCCTCGTTGTGAATAGTGTTTCAAGCGTTGTTCATTTTTTTTCGGCTAGTTACATGTCTGCAGATCCACATGTGGCCCGTTTTATGTCTTATATTTCGTTTTTTACATTATTTATGTTGCTATTGGTTTCTGGAGATAATTTAATGCAAGTTTTTTTAGGTTGAGAGGGTGCTGGTTTATGTTCATACTTGCTCATTAGTTTTTGGTATACTAGGGTGGATGCTATTTCAAGTGGGGTAAAAGCGTTGATTGTAAACCGCGTTAGTGATTTTTTTTTCTTGTGTTCTTTGTTTTTTTTGAGCTTCGTTTTTTGCTCATTGGATTTTTCTATTATTTTATCTGTTATGGAGTTGTTTATTTTTAATTCTTTTTTGATTACGCAAAATTTTTTTATCAATGCATTGCTAGTTTGCTGTATGTTCTTGTTAGGTGGGGCTATGGGTAAGTCGGCACAGATTTTGTTGCATACTTGACTACCGGATGCAATGGAAGGTTAAGTTTTTTCAAGGGGCCTTTTTATGTAAATTTCATTATATGCGTGTATATCTTAAAGCTTTTTTTATATGTTTAGAATAAAAAGATGTAAGCTGCTTTTTAGCTAAGACGTGTTGTATAATGTATAAAAAATCGAGTTAGATGATTCGCAGGGGTTTTGATGCTTTGAATAAGCGCGTGGTCCCTCAGAGACTATTATATGAAACATTGACAGGAGTGTGTTATTTACAATGAGTGGCATACGTTTTTTTCAATGAAGATAGAGTCCAATAAAAGTATGTAAATATTTTACAGTTTACGAAGCTCTTTCGAGTTTTCGGTATAAATAATATTTTTATTAGCTTTTTTTAGCCCACACCTGTATCCGCATTAATACATGCGGCAACTATGGTTACAGCCGGCGTTTTTTTAATATTACGTTGTTCGGCCGTTTTTGAGATGTCGCATGTAGCTTTATTACTCTTATTAATAGTTGGGGGGTTGACTGCCTTTATAAGTGGCACTATTGGCGTTGTCCAATTTGACATAAAAAAAGTGATCGCTTATTCAACATGTAGTCAGCTTGGTTATATGGTTGTTGCTTGTGGTACTTCTAATTTTTTTGTCAGTTTCTTTCACTTAATGAATCATGCCTTTTTTAAAGCACTGCTTTTTTTATGTGCTGGCTGTATTATTCATAGTTGTAGGGGTGAGCAAGATTTTAGAGCGCTTGGTGGCCTGCTTAAGCATCTTCCTGTTGTGTTTGTTTTAATGTTGGTTGGCAGCTTATCGCTTGGTGGTTTTATTTTTTTGACGGGATTTTATTCTAAAGATTTTATTGCAGAACAATTTGTGTTTGTCGAAATCGTATATAAAACACATTTATTGTGGTCTATTGCAACAACAACAATTGTGTTTGCAACGTTTTTAACCGCCTTTTATACGTTTAGATTGTTTGTTACGACCTTTTTTAAGCAGTTTAATAGTTCTAATTGACTTTTATATCATATTCACGAGTCACCACGATTAATGCTTTGGCCTTTAGTCCTTTTATTTTGTGGGAGTATTTTGTTGGGTTATGTATTTAGTGATTTTTTTTTGGGACTCGGCAACATTTTTTTGGCAACGGGGTTAGCTACTTTCCCACATGAGTCTTTGTTGTTTGAAACTGATTTGATTTGGTCGGATTTAAAGATTTTTATTTTTGTCGTATTATTATTATTGTCCATGGGTTTTGTTGCGAGCATGGTTAAGCGTGGGCGTTTTTTGTTTATTTCAGTTAAATTAGTTTTTTTACCTAAATTAATTAGCGTTTTATTTTTGTTTTTTTTTTTGTTTAACATGAAGTGATTTTTTGATAGTATTTATAATCGATATATAAATAAAGTGTTATTTGATATTTCGTTCATCTTTAGCTATGAGTTTTTTGATAAGCTTTTATTGGAGCGTTTTTTAGGACATTTTTTAATGGTTAATTTTTTTTCTAATACGTTTAAATTTGTTCGTAATTTATTCCAAACAGGTACGTTTTTTAATCTATTTTTTTTTTTTTTTATTATTTTTATTGTTTTTTGTTGCTTTCTTTCGTTGTTGTAAATTTGGTTTTAGTACGTTTTGACTACAGCGATTGTATTCTTTATATTGCACTAGTTCTTTGCATTTTCATGGTACACCTAATAGTCCATATGTTCTTAATTTCGGTCCGCAACATCCTGCGGCGCACGGCGTTTTACGGTTAGTTTTAGAAGTTAAAGGTGAGGTCATATATCGTGCTATTCCGCACATTGGTTTGTTACATCGTGGGACGGAAAAATTATTAGAAACTCGTACTTTTTTACAAGGTCTTCCATATTTTGATCGTTTAGATTATGTTTCAATGATGTGTCAAGAGCATGCGTATGCGTTGGCTTTGGAACAATTTGCGAGCTTAAATGTACCTTTACGGGCTCAGTATATACGAGTTATTTTTTCAGAATTAACGCGTTTGTTAAACCATTTAATGGCTTTAACTACGCATGCTTTAGATGTTGGGGCTCTTACACCGTTTTTGTGGGGTTTTGAGGAGCGGGAGAAATTAATTGAATTTTATGAGCGTGTTTCAGGTGGACGGATGCATGCGGCTTATATCCGGCCAGGCGGTGTCGCTTTTGATTTACCGCATGGTTTATTGCAAGATGTGTATTATTTTTTAATTCAATTTCAAGCTCGCATTGATGAGCTGGAAGATTTATTGACTTCAAATTTAATTTGAAAAAACAGATTAAAAAATGTAGGCATTATAACGGCCGCTGAAGCTATTTCTAGTGGTTTTAGCGGTGTTATGTTGCGAGGTTCGGGAGTTCCTTGTGATTTACGTTTACAACAGCCTTATGATGTATATGCGCATCTAAAATTTTTTGTTCCGATTGGTCGTAATGGTGATTGTTATGATCGCTATTTTTTACGTGTTGAAGAAATGCGGCAAAGCTCGCGAATTATTTTAAGCTGTTTGAATTTAATCACAAGTGGACCAATAAAAGCTTTAAATTGAAAGTTTTCGCCACCTTCGAAAACTTTAGTTAAAGGTTCCATGGAAGCTGCTATTCATCATTTTAAATTTTTTTATGATGGTTTTAGTTTGGAGGAGGGGTCGGTTTATAGTGCGGTGGAGGCTCCGAAAGGCGAATTTGGTGTTTTTTTAATTTCAGATGGTTCGAATAAACCTTTTCGTTGTAAAATTAAAGCGCCTGGGTTTTTACATCTACAGGGCATAGATGTCATGGCACATATGCATTTATTAGCTGACATAGTTACTATTGTAGGAACATTAGATGTTGTGTTTGGCGAAATTGATCGTTAATTTTTTTTTATATTTTTAATATACAACTGTTTTTTCTTTTAACGTTGCTGCTTATATGCTTTGTTTTTTAAAGTTCGTGAAAAAAATACACAATGGATTTAAAATTTTAATATTTAAATGTGAATTTATACATTCTGTCGCTTTTATTTGTCCAGGTTTAATTATTTTATATTACTTTTGATGTGTTTAATTGCCGCTGTATTACCATTCTTTTTTTTTTTTTTAGGCCTGTTGGCATATGATTTTAGTTTTGACACATTTCAACCTTTGTTCCATGGTAATCTTGGGTATAAGTTGTGATACACAATAGGTTTTGATGGGTTATCACTGTTGTTTGTCTTGTTAGTTTTATTTATTTTTCCAATTTGTTTTTTTGCCGTAAATTTTTTTAGTTTAGCGACTAATCGATTGTATTTTTTCACTATACTTTTTGTGTTGGAAGTCCTCTTGGTTTGCGTGTTTTCGTTTGCAAATATGTTATTATTTTATGTTTCTTTTGAGGCGACTTTAATTCCGATGTTTGTATTAATTGGTTTTTTTGGTTCTAGATATCGAAAAATTAAAGCAGCTTTTTATCTTTTTTTTTATACATTTTTAGGTTCGATTTTTATGTTGATTGGTTTATTTTCGATGTATATTTTGGTGGGTTCGTTGTCGTTTTACGTTGTTTTTTACGTTAGTTATACTGCTTTACTTCAAAAGATGATGTGGGCCTTATTTTTTATAACATTTGCTGTTAAAATACCTATGGTTCCCTTTCATATATGACTTCCAGAAGCCCATGTTGAAGCGCCTACCGTGGGTTCGATTATATTAGCGAGTATTTTGTTGAAATTGGGGGGGTATGGTTTTATTCGCTTTTTATTAGGTTTAGTGCCTGCAGCTTGCTTGTATTTTGCGCCTTTAATTTTTACGATTTCAATATGTGGGGTCCTTTTTGCTTCTTTATCGACGTTGCGGCAAATTGATGTTAAGCGCATTATAGCTTATTCTTCCATAGCACATATGAATATGGCTGTTTTAGGTTTATTTGTTAATAATCTTTATGGATTGTTCGGTTCTGTTTATTTGATGTTTGGTCACGGGCTAATTTCCTCAGGTTTATTCTTTTCTATAGGGGTTTTATACGATAGATATCATACGCGTCTATTATTTTATTATGGTGGTTTAACAACTGTAATGCCTATATATTCGTTTTGTTTTTTGTTTTTGTCATTTGCAAATATTGGTTTTCCCGGTACAGTTAATTTTATTAGTGAGTTTCATATTTTATTAGGTGTTTTTAAATGTTCTTCGTTGTTGTTAATTTTTCTTTTTTTGGGTTTTGTTTTTACTGTTGTTTATAGTATATGATTATTTAATCGTGTCATGTTTGGTACTTTAAAGGTAAAATATTTACATCAGTTTTCTGATTTAAATCTTTTTGAATTGGGCGTATTTGTGATTTTAATTGTTTTTATCCTGATTTTAGGTGTTTCTAATGCTTTTGTTGTAACGTTTATTCAAAATTGAAATGTTTTTTTATGTGCCTTATAAATAAAATATAGTATAAGAAAGCATGTGTCGGTTTGGTTCTCCATTTTGTTATGTGATCAACTGGTTTGTATATTTTTTTACTTTTAATTAAAGTTATTTTTTTGATTCACCGTTTTTAGTGAATTTATGTTTTTTAAAGTACTGGTCTCGTGCTTTTTTGTCTATATAGTAAAGTTATAAGTTATTTGATTGTTTTTGTAAGCCACTGGTTTGATTTGTTTAGTTTGAACTCATTTATCTTTATTCATTCTGATGCGGTTACTTTTAATTTATATCAATTAAGTTCTACAGCTGTACCTTTTTCTTTATATTTGATCTTTTTATCCATTTACTTTTTTAGTTTGTTTTGTGTGTTGTTAAATTTAAAAAATATTTTAATTAGTTTATTGTTAGTCGAACTAACGTATTTTGGGATTATTTGTTATTTGTTATTTTTAGCCGTTTTTTTTGATTTTATTTTTGGGTTTACGTTCGCATTATTAGTAATATTAATTGCGGCCGCTGAATCGGTTATTGGGCTTGGTTTGGCGATCTTAGTTTTTCGTTTTCAACGAATTATTATGTACGATGTTTTGAGATCTTTGCAAGTTTAAGATTTTCTAATGTACTTTACGATGGTTACTCGTAATTCAAGTCTAGTTGTATGCGATCAAAGTGGTGTAAAGGAGGTTAAATGTATTGGTTTTTTGAAGTCTATTTTTGCGCGAAGTGTTGGTTTAAATGAAGTTATTCGTGTTTGTATAAAAAAATTTGATAGGCGTAAATTTTTTGTACACAATGTTACGTCAAAGAAGGGTAAGTCTGCTGTTATGGCTCGGGCGGTATCGAAAGAAATGGCTAAGTATGATCGAAAAAAGAAGAGAGGTGTATCAGAGCCCGAAGTTTTATTATATTTGGCTGTAATTATATCTTCTGCGAAAAAATGGTATCGGCGTGATGGAACGTTTTTGTGCACTCATCGAAATCGTGTTGTTTTTTTAGATAATACCTATAAATTGCGTAGTACACATATTACTGGCCCTGTGAATAAAGAGTTGCGTTTTAAGAGGCGCCTTGTTGCCTTTGCGAAGAGTATATATTCTAATGCGGGTCGACGGATTTAGTTTAAGCGTGTCAGTAAAAAGTAGGACGGTTGTTTGTTTTTTATTTCCGCTTTTATTTTTTTCACATTTTGTCGTTTCTAGTTATTGGTTACCTGGTAGTTCATTTTTAAAAAATCTTTGTTTTCGCTTTTTGCTCAAAACTAAGCGAAATAGGCGAGTTTTGCCAGAAATCATTTTTTGATTTGTTTTTGTTTTATTGCGCCGTTTTGGTTTAGTTTCTTTGTTTAATAAAAAGGCTTATGCAGCTGGGCAAGCTATTTATTCAAAAGTATATTCAGAAGTTAAGGTTTCTAGTTATAAAAGCTTTAAAAATATCGCTTTATTAAAAATGTTTTCTCGATATTTTTATGCTAAAGGGCGTACTTCGCGTACATATTGATTTCGATTTGCAAGAGGCGGCGGGTTTATTCATAATTTTCTGTTTCGAGATATTGCGTTTGATGATCGTTTTAGTAGGTTGATGAATTTTGCGCCGGTTATGTGATTTGACTTTAGCGTTGTTCTTAGTATTTTAACGAATTCCCTATCAGTTCTGCCGGTAGTTTTTTTCTTAAGGGATTTTTTAAAGCTTCCATTAGAAAATATGCGTTTACGGGATAAGCAAATTACTTTTATGTCTAATGAAGCCTCGCGTTATGCTGTGAAGTTAAAAAAATAATTATTGGGTGTTACAACTAGTTCGTTATTGTTTGATTTTCATATTGGTTAAAAAAATTTAGTACTAAGTTTATTTTATGTATTTTTCTTTTAATATTAATAATTTGTTTACAGACGTAAATAAAAAAGATTTTTTTATTGCTTGCGGTTTGACTTGTTTATTCCTTAGTTTTGTTATTCTTGGTGTTTTTTTAATCGGTTCGTTGTTTTTTAGCAGCAATATTGTTTTTTGGCAGCGTTTTATTATAAATTTATACTTTGTTTGTTTTACTATATCTAATTATTCAGTTGAAGAGTTTTTTTTTATATTTATTTTGTTTTGGATTTTATGTTTCTTTGTTCGTAGGGTTAGTTTTATTTCGTTTCACGCGACTAGTAGCTTTGTTGTAAATTTGTCGTTAATTATTTTTATTTCGTTTTTATGTTGACGTCCATTTCAATACATTAGTTGATTTTATGGGTACCAAACTGTACTTCCATTGGATTGTTTTTATGCGCATTATGAGCTTAGTAATGTTGTGTTTTTATTCGTCTCTGTTACACTTCCAATTATTAATAATTTATTAATCATGAATGTAATTATGTTTTATTTTAAAATGGTTTTAGTTATTTTACTACCCGTAATTTGTTTTCTATTATTTATTGATGCTTTTTGGGTTTGGTCTAATGTTCGTTTAATAAATTGAAATCTTTTCGCTCTGCTATTTTGTTTAGTAATTTTTGGAATTTTTTTGTTACTAGCACATGACTTATTATTAGTTTTTTTGAACTTGATTGGTTTAAATATTATCGTTTATTCTCTAATTATTTCCGAAGACTTTAATAGAAATGTAATGGAAGCGTCGTTAAAATATTTTTTTTTAAGCACAATTTCGTCTCTTTTCTTTATAGGGGGCTTAACACTTTTATTTACTGTGTGAAAAACAACCAATTTAGGCAACTTGTTTTTAGCTACTAATTATTTAGTTGTGCAGCCATATGTTGAATGGGTAAAATATCTATATGGCAATAGTTTCCTTACGCTTGATTTTTATCATTTTATGCCAGTTAATTTCATGTTTTTCCAAAGCGGTGTTTTTGGCGGCTATTTGTTTTATGTGATGTTGCTTCTTTTTGTAAGTTTTATTTTTAAGTTAGCCTTGTTTCCGCTTCATTCATGAGCGGCAGAAGTTTATAGTACGTTTAGTATACGTATGTTGTTTATTTTTATCGTTTTTTTGAAAGGAATATTTTTTGTTAAATTTATTCATATTTTTATCTATGCATTAAATTTATTAACTAATAATTTAGCATATTTGTTTAATTATGTGTTATTGTGTGTTGCGTTTGGTTCAATTTTTGTCGGTAGTATTACAGCGTTATTTGAGGATAAAATAAAAAAAATAATAGCATTTAGTTCGACCAATCAGTTAGGTTTTATTTTTTCTGGGCTAGTATGCGTTAGCGAGATTTCTATCTTTAATGCAGCTTTAATTGTAGTGTGAAATGGGATATTTGTTTCTATTTTATTTTTGTTTGTATATCTATTGAGCATGTTTATTTTATTAGTTTTATTTAGCGTCGGTAGCCTGTTTTCTAGTAGATTAAAATTTATCACAGATGTTGCGCGTATTAATTTTTCTTTATTGTTAGGTATTATGTTGCTTTTTTTTTCTTTTGCTGGGTTGCCACCATTAGCTGGGTTTTTCATTAAATTTTACGTTTTAGCCCATCTTTGACAAGTAGGTTTTGCCTGGGTATCTTTAGGAATAATTTTATTAAGTGTTGTTAGTTGTTATTACTACTTACGTGTTATAAAAGTTATATGTTTTGATTTAAGTGCGGTATGATTGTTAAGAAGTAAAATGCAATTTTTGCTGTATTTCTTGTTGGAGAGCAATGGTGGTATCACAAATGTATCTTTTTTAATATGTCTACTAAGAGGTTTAGTTGGCATTTGTTTTTTATTGCTGTGCCTTTTATTTTTGTTTCCGCTTGTTATTAATTACGTAACCTTTATATTAGAACCGGTTACTTTTACATTGGTCTTATGAGTTGTTTAAGTTTTTGTTTTGTTTTCTATTTCGCTACGATGGTGAATATTATTTAAATCTTTCGTTTTCATTTATTCGATGTCTTTATCTGGCACTGCATCGTTACGCTCTTATTATATGCAGTATAACACAGTATTTTCCTTAAATTGTGTTTTTCAGTTTTTCATAAAATTTTTTAAACAAAGCAGTTTTTGTCGCTCTAATTTACTTTTAGACATTGTTGTTTGCGATTTTAAGCAGTCGGTTAATCGCTTTGGTGTGGTATATGTTCTCGGTAGTACAGTCTTTTCGTCACGCTATTATGTTCGTATTTTATCCGATATATATATATTTGTTGCTAGTATTAGCGCTTTATTTTGATCTGCTGTTTGACTAGAAAGAGAGGTTTTTGATATGTTCGGATTATTTTTTGGTGGGCATCCGGATTTGCGTCGAATTCTAACAGATTACGGGTTTAACGGGTTTCCGTTACAGAAGGATTTTCCTCTTGTTGGGTTTGTAGAAAAACGGTTTGTTTTATCGGAAAACACTATTATTACTCATCCAGTTGTTTTGGTGCAGGAATTTCGTTTCGTAGACTAAATAAATTAGATTTTTGATGCAATTATGTAATATTTCTCAATTACAGTTTCGTACGCGTTCTATTTTGTTTAAGTTGTGTTCATCTTGTCTTCTTTTCCGATATATTTCACGAAGTGTCAGATTGAAACGTAGGCGTTTTTTTAACAAATATTTAGCCAATCGACAAATGCCCTTTGGTCTTGCCTTTAGTACTAATTGCATACGTTTTTATAATCGCTTTATGGTTTCGTCTGGTGGTGGCAGGTTTACTATATTAAGGCGTTTATGATATTTAAAACGACTGGATTCTGGGCTGTACAGTCAAATGGAACTATTGTTTTATTTTGCGCATAAAAAATGGCGTAATATGTTTTTTTTTAGCAAGTTATTTTCTCATCGAGCACGAGTGACGGCCCTGCGAAGTTTGACTTTATTATTTCCATGATTCAGTTTTGTACAGTTACCGGCCACTAATTTTAATTATCAATTTCAATTGTTGTACCGATCTCGAGTGGCTGCTGGGTTAAATATTTTATGGTCTGTACCACAACATAGGCAAGTATCTATTTATGGCGGAGCTTTGTTACGGAAATTTTATGTTTTTTGGCTTAAAATAAGCAAGCCATGGTGACGTTTTTATTTATATAGTCGGAACTCTTTTGTTTTGGTAAAACGTCAGCGTATGCTCAAATGGGCTAAAGTAAGACATTTTCGGTATTCGTTTATTTCGCTTATCCGTTTTCGTTCTTTTATTCCACGCGTTAAGAATTTTATTAATGTGTGGGAGCGCTTTAGGCCAAGTTGAATGTCAGGTAAATATCATCATTTCTATTCGCGTTTTATCAAAGGCAGGAGACGGGTTCTTAAAGGGCTTATAGGTTCCAGGGGTTTTAACCGGTATAGACGTAGAATTCGTTTTTCTACAAACCGACGGCGTGTAAAGCGTTTTTTATCAGTCATCCAACGTTATGTACGGCATCAAACACAGGGTACGAGGTTTTTAAGTAAGGCTAAGTGACAAAGAAATAATGTTCGTTTTTATGGATTGTCAAAAGAGTTTTATATATTAATAAATCGTCCTCAGCGGCTTTATTTTATGCGTGTTTTTATGTATTGGGCGGAATTGCGAAACAAGATATTATTGCTGAGGTTAGGTAAGAAGGCACGTTTCTTACATTTTTTCTTTAAAACAATTCCGGCAAGGGAGGGTGCATTTGCGGTAATAAAATCGTTACGCAGGGCATTACGGTTTAAGCGACTCAGTTTTATGTTTGCTGTACAACAATATACTTTTCGGACTCGTAATCGTGAGAAGATAAAGCTGCATAGACAGCGTATTGATTACGCACAAGTAAAGCGTTCACTTGGAGGGTTTTTGTTAAGGAATTTACGTTTTCGTTTTTTTGCGCCGGGACATAAAAAAAATAAATTGAGCACCGTGCGATATCATTTTAGTGTGACGCAGTATGCATCTAATTTTGATTTTAGCAGTATGGAGGATAAGCGGCAGCGCGCTTCTTTTATTTCTCAAAGTCGTTTACAATTGAAACGTTTTGCGAAAAAGCGGTGGGTAAAATATAGTGCAAATTTGTGACGACATTTATTTTCTGCAGTCGGAAATGTATTTTTTTTAAATGTTTATGCAGATTCATTTTTGCGCGCGAATTTATTTAATCGAAATAGTAATTTATCGGTTTTAAAAGCTTATTCTGATTTGCGGCAACGTTTGTTTAATTATACAAAATTTTTTTTTTTTAAATTTTCTCTTAGTAATAGTTGATTTTTTACTGGTATGTTAACGCATACATTATTGTCAAATATGTCCTACAAGTTTATGCCTTTGCCTTACGGAAAAAAAAATAGGCAGGGTCTAGCAGCTTTTTTACGACCAAAAACAAAATTTGTTTGAAAAATAAAACGTGGTTTGTTCTCGGTTGTTTATCATCGGCGGTTGGTACGGCCAATAAAGGCTGTATTTTCTTTTTTTTTTTTAACTATGCGTAATGTTTTTTTAACGTTAGTTCATTTTTGGAGATTAGTGCGCATGTTTTTTAGGATACGTCGCTTTTTGTTATCGAATAGGTGACGGTTGTTTATGCAGGCTACGAGCTCAATAGGAGCGTATAAAAATACTACTAAATTTCTTATGGCTGAGAGTATTTCAAAGATTTTTCAGCTTCGAAGAGCTTCAGTTTCTCGCTTTTATATTGTCTTTCGTACCTTTAACAAAATATTTTCTGTCTACCTACAAAAAAATAATGAGCGTACAACGATTTTAGCTTTTATTAGTCAACATTGACGTTCGATGAGGTTTAGTGCTGATGTTGTTCGAAAGTTACTTTTTCATTGGCGGATTCAGTATGTGGGCGCGTTAACTAAATGGGGTCAGTTTAAGGATAACTATCAAGTTATTAGGCGGAAAGTACGCACTCATTTATGGTCTTTATTAGGTTTACGTCAACTTATTATGTCTTTACGTCGACCCGTCTTTAAAACTTCAACACAACATAGAGCGTATATTTCACGGGCCGTGTCATTTTCTAATAATTTTGTCTACAGCAGGTGGCTTGCTTATAGCCGGTTTGCGCATTACTTATGTTTATGAAGTCGTCCACGTATGTTTTTTCAAGTCGTATCCATTGGTAATTTTATTTTGACTAAAATGTTATTTGTTTTGTTTCATCGTGTTAGCTGAGAGCGTTTATGGGTGCTTGAGTCGCAATTGAGTCGAACTTACTTGCTACGGCGTTTTCTTTGTTTTTCCCATAATGTGATAAATTCTTTGTTACTGAGTGAATATATACATAGTGTGGCATTATTTTGTTTTCGCAGTTTTAAAAGGTTAATACGTTATTATCGCTTTTTGGATCGTCATCACCAACGCAGATATGCTAGTAAATTGTATCGCCGTTATGTTTTTCGTAAAATTAGATATAATTTAAGTGTTTTAAAGAGAAGGCATTATGCTTTAAAAGATATGTTGTTATTTAATGCCTTTATTAGTAAAGCATCACTACTTGCACGTTATTATTTACTTTCTAAACAAGTGCAGTACTCTTCAAATATTAATTATTTAATGATATATAAGTGGATGTCTCAACGCTCTTTATTAGGTTCCGATAGGGTTACCACAGATAGCATTATATTTAATGGTTATAGATATATTACGTTAGCATTATCTAAAAAATTTAGTGTAGATTTTGTGTCTCAAATAAAAAAAAGGTTCCTTTTTTGTATTACACAATCATTTGGGTTAAAGCTTTTTAAAACAGTCATGCGTGGAGGGCGTAAAGATGTGTCTGCTCGTATAAAGAAATGAAGGCTTTTTAAATTAGCGCGTATTGTTCTGCACTTTAAAGATTTTTGGTTTCGGTCTTTTCCTTTTTTTTTAATTGGTTCAAAAAATTTAGAGCTGTTATTATCGCTTTCTTATAGTTTAAAACTTGATGGACGTTCTTGTTTGTTTCGTCCGAGGTACTCTAAATGACGTAGTTGAATTAATTTTGTTTTAACGAAGTATCCTCCGGTTCGTTCCTTTAAGCATAACTGATTTAAAAAATGCAGGCGTTATTATAGATTTTTTTTTAAGCGCATTGGTATGAAACGTGAATTTTTATCTTTTCCAAAACAGGAGCATTTTATCACTCGTGTTACGCAAGTGCAATGAAGCCGTTTTAGTGATTACAAATATTTATTGTTTTTGCTTCAAGCTGCATTTGTTATGCCGGTATTTTCTTTCAGCTTATTCGTATATGGTATAGTGCAATTTTATTTTTCTAGTCTTCGTTTGTTAAGTTGGTTATCTTTTGTCAAAATGTATTCGTTTTCTGCTCTTTGACTTTTTTTGTTTAGTTATCGTTTAGATAAAAAAGATCCGGTTATTTTAAAGACTTCAAAAGGTTTAAAACTTTGGGTGTCATTAGAGCGTAGTAAACGTGTTTTAAGAGATGGTTTATGGTCGAAAAAGAAGACAGGCAAAAAAATTCCACGTCGAATTCATGTTAATAAAAAAAAACTGTTACCAGCTACACGCAAATATATATTTGCAACGCGCAAGCGCGGGTTTACTGTAGATATCACTAACAGCTTATTATCTTTTTTTAAATTCTATTCGCAAATGAGGTTTCATAGAAGAAAATTGCGGGCTTTTTTGCATGCTAGTTTTAGTAATATTTTAGCATATTTACCTATGGTTACTTCGTTGCAAAAATATTATAGAAAGTCGTTGATTTTACGTTTTAAACCGTCTTTTTCTTCGGCTAAAACTTTATATTCATTTTTGATGCAGAAACAGTCCCGTTTTTTAATGCATTCATTTACTACTTTGTGAGGTTTTTATAGAGGTGCCAGGGGGTTGGTTTTCGATAAATTTTTAGCACATCAAAGTAATGCGCGTTTGGTCGGGTCGAGGTATTTATTTCCGTTAACGTGCAGTTCTAATGCTGGCTATGGTTTTTTGTTCATTTTTCGTAAGTTGTTGCGTAGACTTGGCCGTTTTGTTCGTAAGTTCAGACGGCCGACCCCGTTGTATAAACACGTTTACGATCCGATTTTTGTTTCTACCTCTAATCGTAAAAAAAACCGATTTTTTTTATTTACATTGTTTAAGATGAAAAAGTGGAGTATTTGTCTTGATAATAAGACTTCACGCGTTTTTACAACTGAATCAAAATTAAAACGTAATCAATTAAAATCAAAGCGTTTTAAAAAGGCGTCGGTTATAAAGTTGCTTCAATCAAATCGAACTAGCAGTAGACGCCGTCGACGTTTGTTTAAATTACGTAAGCAAGCGTCTCAGTTTTTTGAAGCGAATTTTAAGAAGATTTTTAAATTGTTTGTTCAGAAGGCACGTCGTAATAATGTTTTTGAGGTAGCAGCTACGTCGTTTTATAACAGTGTATCTTTTGTCGCATATCGTCTCGGTTTTATTGGGACGCTTTCGGCAAGTATTATAGCCGTTAAGTGTAATTGATTTTGTTTGGATTTTAGATTAGTAGGAAGTTATGATTGCTTGGTCGACTTTGGTTCCGTACTTACTTTATATCCCAACTTGTCCGTTATTTCTGCTTTTATTTGATACCGTAATTTTTTTATTAGACAGTTTTTTCAACGTTCGCTTAGTCTGAGTCATTTTTTAGTTGCAAAACAACCATTTTTGGTTTTTGCTTTTAGAAAAAAATATAAGACGCAATATATATATAATAAATTTGAATTAATTAAACCTTTTGTTTTGAAAAATTTAAAAATGTTTTAAACGCGGCGTTTTTTTGGTTGTCTACATCCGTTTAATGGCGTGATGGCTATGTCGAGTATTATCATTTGTATTTTTTTTTTATCTGTTTCAAAGCCTTTCGAAAATGCGGAGAAATAACGATTTCCGCCCTTTAAGCATAATTTAGTTGTAGACTGAAAGTGTATTTTATTGAGTTTGCTTCTTAAAAATTGTCCAAATGCAAAATGAGCTAAAAAAGTAATTTTTGTAGCCCCTTTATATTGGGTTGGTGAGAATTTTATATTCCCACAGGATGCCCAATAAAAATTTGAGTATAAATACGGTTTATTGCGTAATTGCCCGCAAATATTAAAAAAGATATTGTTTGTTTTAAACACGACTATTGCTTTTTGGTTTATGCGTTTTAAATATATTTTAGCTGGCTTTTTAACATGCATTAGTTTTCGCATTTTATATGATGTTTTTTTTTTATTTTGTGTGTTTTGTGTTATTTGTTTTAATATCTTTTTGTTGCAACAAAAATATTTAACATATTATTTTGGTTATTTTATGTTATATGTTTGAGTGATACTAAATTTTTGTAGTCGTTTACTTTGTGTGTTTTAATAGGTAGTAGTGGTTATTCGTACGGATCAGTTTTTATTGCGCAAAAATTACACAGTTAATAAGAGAAGTATTATGTCTCAAAATAAATCCTTTTTTGTTTTGCTTAATTTGCAAGTAAAGAGTATGCTATCACTTTATTTTTTATTTACTAAAAAGCGTTTTTTTTTTAATTTGTTTTTTCAAAAGTTTAATTGTTTTAACACTTTTATGCATAATAATATTTTTTTAAGCATGTTAAATCGGCAAAAAGTTTTTTTTGGGGGTCAAAATAAAGATTTATTAGCGGCTTATAAAAGTACGTTTTCACTCATGTCTACTCGAGCATGTTTGCGTCGGTTTAGTTTCTCGCGTTCTCACCTATATTTGAACCAATTATTTTATACTGTTTTTAAGTATCAAAGATTGTTAAATGCGCCCGTTTGAGGATTCACTCCACGTTATGTTCGGTACGCGCGCTTTTTAAAGTTGCATGGTTCCTTAACAGCGCTTCATAAACTTTTTTTACACTTAAAATATTTGAATACGTTGCTTTACACGTTGCGTCGACGCTTTTTAGTTAAACATTATAATTTAAGGTTTACGTCTCGACTTAATTCAAAATTAATTATTAAATCTCAATTGGATTTGAAGCAAATGATTTTTTATTTATCACGCAGTTTAAACTATAAGGCAATTACTTTCGGTAAATTAAAGTTTCTTATGGAATCGGAATCCGTGGATAAAGCTACATTATTGTTCTCCGAGAAATTTGCGGAAAATAAGGTTCATTATCATTTTAATTATGTACGTCGTCGCTTGTTTTATTTTTCTGGTAAAAGCTATATTTTAAACTTAAACTCGTTGATTTATGTGCATTTACTTAGTTATGTTTTATTTTGCCGAAGTTTCAATTGGGGTAGTTATGAATTTCCGCGAAGACTGGGGTTTGATTGTCGCCATATAACGGTTTTGTTTTTTTACTTTATTTTTAATTGTGCTTTTTGATACGTCACACAGATACCTTCAGCAGTGGGGTTTCGCGGTAATTACTTGTTTTTATTACGTCAAAGATTTTGATGTTTTTTTGATTTAGAGTTTTCATTTCATGATTTTTGCATTTTTTTCGATAGTAATTTAACCTTGAAACAATTATTTGTTTCAAATCGAAGCGTTATTTTAAGTATTTGATATAAGCGCTGATTTACGGTTTGACGACGTTTTTTGTACAAAGCTTTATTAAAGCGTTTACAAAAGTTTCGTATTGTGCGAGGAGGCTTGCATTTTAAAAAAAAAGTTATAAATACATCTAAACTATCGCTTGTGTTTCGATCAATGTTATCTAATAGGCGTTTTAAAAGTTCTTCAAATGTTGTTAGAAGTCTGTCGCGTAGATATAATCGCCATGTTTTTTTTCGTCGGTTTTTTAATATGCGTTTTAAAAAACTTATAGGTTTATATAGTGATTCACGTCATTTTGATTCATGATTGCGCGCACGTAAGTATCTGTTGCGAACTCAACCTAAATTTTCTTGAAGCATCTACACGGATTTTGTGAATAAGTATAAAGATTTAACGCAGTTTTATAAGGTTTGGCTTTTTTTTTCTGGCAAACGAAGAGTACGAAAAAAACGTAGAAGCTTGTATTTTTACTCGTTATGAGGTCGCAAGTTCTGCCGCTCTTTCTTTCGTATTAGGCGAATTTATTTACGGTATTTTCGCCGTCGGTGTTGAAAAAAATCTATTCTTACGGATAAAGACGATTTTAATGTTTCTGCTACGCAATTATTAAATATGCAGCTTTTTTTTTTTGTTTTGTCTTTACGACGGTTTATGCAGATATTTGTTAGAGGAGGGATGTCAAGCTTTAGTAGGGGGCAGCATTCATTTCATTATAAGTTTTATGTTAGTTATGTTAAAAGGATCGCTTCAAATTTTGGTTCGTTACGCAGGCGTTTCTTGTTAGATTCAAAATTAGTACGTTTTCGGCGCTTACGACGGTTGTTACGCCGAGAGTTGTCTAAACGAGTTCATGGTTACAAATATAAACTAGAAACTATAAAAAATTTTTCCGTTGCCAAGCGGCGCTTTTTAACATTTTATTCTTTGTTTAAAAAAAGAGGCAGACATCGTGGTTTTAATTTATTTTTTTCAAGCGGTTTTGCAACTTTAATGGCTATTTCCTCAAAAAAGCTAAGGCGTATTAAAAGGAAATTAACTTTGGCAACGATGCAAGTTTATAGTTGGAATAAGTTTAACGTTGTTCAAATTTCCCTTTTTAAAATGAAGCGTAAACCTTTTTCATTTATGAAACTTAAGAGGCTTGCGCCAATAGCTCAGCTTAAAATTCATATTCAAAAGCAAAAGCTATATTCTAAGTTATACCAAATTTTATTCAAATTTTTATTATCCTACCGCATTACCGGTTCTTGGTTAAAGTTGCGTGGCCTTGTTGTATTTTTTAATATCCAGCAAAATTTTGTGCTTAACAGGCATAAACTTCGGCGGTTATTATACTCTATTCGTAATAGCTTTTATTTAAGGTACTATAAGAATAAACCCTATTTTCTAAATGCGTTATTATTTACGGTTATTAGTATGTATTATCGTTCGCCTTTTTTGTTAAATGAAGCGCTTTGTAGTAATTTAAAACGGATGTGAAAACATCGTGTCCACATTTTTGATACCTTTAAACTTATAACTGCAGTTTTATGGCGTGTGGCTTTTAAAAATATGTCTTCGAGTTTACATGTTAAAACGGTTTACATGCAAATTAACGGAAAGGTAAATTCGGGAACACGTACGAAACATTTTAAGCTCCGTGTTGATTATAAGCCCGCTTTTATAACATTAAAAAATGCATTAAGTTTTAATTATAGTACGGCGGATGCTCGCACAGGTGTTTTTGGTGTGCAGACTTGATATAACTATTAAGGTGGTCCATGTTTAAAACAGAACTTTATAGACAGCCAAAAATAGTTAAATATAAAAAGAAACAACGTGGTAGTTTTAAACTTATTTCATTTTCTTACAATAAGAATTTTGTAGTTACAAAAAAGAATGTTATCAGTTTAGTTACTTACGGCTCAGGGTTTTGTAGTTGAAAACAGATTGTTGATTTTCAAAAACGTATTGGTCGTCTTTTTAAAAAGCGTAAGGTTTTTGCATTGAGGTTTAATTTTAGTTTAGACTGAAATTTTTCTCAGAAAACTCATAAAAGCCGTATGGGGAAAGGAAAGGGTTTAGTGAGTGTGGATAGTTGACGCTTGCGTGTTCAAAGCGGACGTTGTCTTATGTTTTTTTCTAGTAAACAAACTTGAGCTGCTACTATACACCAGCGTATTTGACGCAATTCTTTTATTTTACCGGTTTCTGTTGTGCCGTTATCCGTTTAAAAAAGGATGTTATCTTTTTTTTAGCAGTTGTTTTATTTTTAAAAATGTAGATAAAAGGATTTTGTAAGTTATTAGGTCATGCACCTATTAGTAGGTTAATGCATGCAAACAGTTTTAAGGCTTGTTCTTATAGTGGTTTTGTACTGTTATTGGTACGTATAATACACGTTTTGTCTTTTTTTTTTTCATGGCGTTTTTGTACGAGTATGCATGCCGTATTTAAATATGTTAATTTGTATGGAGTGATTTTGGGGAAGGAAATTATGAATGAAGTATTAATATTTCTTTTATGTTTTCTTATGAATGAAGTATTAATATTTCTTTTATGTTTTCTTATGAATGAAGTATTAATATTTCTTTTATGTTTTCTTATGAATGAAGTATTAAT
>Ga0307509_10001450_pt1 | contig 40076 bp, 35 predicted proteins | sample 10_EM_MG_FD_202245 | JGI IMG/M metagenome (GOLD analysis project Ga0307509, IMG submission 202245) | Populus trichocarpa ectomycorrhiza microbial communities from riparian zone in the Pacific Northwest, United States - 10_EM | ecosystem: Host-associated > Plants > Roots > Unclassified | place...
AGCCCAACGTTCCATGTGCGAAGAATAGTTGGGCTTCGAAGACTCAGCCCAACCTACGGCTACTACGCCTATTACTACAGCTGGCGCTGTGCGTTCGCGTCCTGAACCTCTTCACTCGCGAGCAACGGTGTGTGCGGCAAGCGGCCGATCTCCTTGCTGGCCAGCAGCGATTCGGCGTTTTCGCGCGCATCCATCGCGATGCGCTGCGCATTCACGACGGTGCCGGGCTTCACGCGCTGCAAACCATTGACGACGACGTTCTCGCCGGGCGTCAGGCCCTCGTGCACGATGCGCAGGCCGTCGGTGAGGCGTCCGATCTTCACGGCGCGATACGTCACGGTGTCATTCGCATCGACGACATAGACGAATTTCTGGTTCTGGTCCGTGCCGATGGCACGGTCATCCACCAGCACGGCGCTGTAGCGGTCGTGGCCGAGCAGCTTCACGCGCGCGAACAGGCCCGGCGTAAAGTAGCCGTCCTTGTTGGCGAACGTCGCACGGGCGCGGATCGTGCCCGTGCGCGGATCGACCTGGTTGTCGACGAACACCATCTGGCCGTTGTGCGGATAGCCGGTTTCGTTCGCGAGGCCCATCTGCACCGGGTTCGCGGCATCGCGCGAGCTGGTGCGCTCGCCGCGGCGCGCGAGTTCGTTGTACTTCAGGTAGACCTGTTCGTCGCCCTCGAAGCTCACGTAGATGGGATCGATGGAGACGATCGTGGTCAACAGAGCAGCCGTCCCTGACCCGCCAGTGACGAGATTGCCCGCAGTCACCGCAGCCTTGCTGACACGCCCGCCGATAGGCGCCGTGACGCGAGTGAACTCGATATTCAAGCGCGCTGCCTCGACCGCCGCGCGCTGGGCCGCGACATCGGCACGAGCTTCGCGCGTCGCGTTGATGCGCTGGTCGTATTCTTCTTGCGAGACCGCCTTGATCGCGAGCAGCTTTTCGCTGCGCGCCACGTCGCTTTCCGAAAGCTCCGCACGCGCGACAGCGCGCGTCAGCTCCGCTTCCGCCTTGGTCAGTTCGGCGCGGTACGGCCGTGGGTCGATGACGAACAGCAGGTCGCCTTTGCGCACCACGCTGCCTTCGGTGAAGTTAACGCTTTCGATGTAGCCGGTGACGCGCGGACGGATCTCAACCGATTCGACGGCTTCGATGCGACCGGTGAATTCATCCCAATCCACCACGTCGCGCTGCAGCGCGGGGGCGACTGATACTTCGGTCAGCACGGCCGGCGTATTGGGCGTCGCTGAGCTGCTGCAACCGCTTAGCGCGAGCGCGGCGACAATCGCGGCCCCCAATGCTGCGGCGACCGTGAGTTTGGCAATCGATCGAGTGACATTGATCATCTGAAGCTCCCTGCACCCCGCTGTTGAACGGGGTGCCTTTATTGAGGAGCGACTGTAGGGGTTGCGTCAGGCGAGACCAATCGGCTTGGGCGCATGACAGTGATGAATGACGAACAGCAATACATTCCTGCATGAGCAGATGAGAAAAAATTATGCTTGCAAGGCATCCCTTATGGTGCATCGACCGCCGGCGCAAGGACCGTTTCAGGGCGCCGCGGTCGCCCCATCCCTGGCGGGTGTGCGCGATGCACTTACATCGGGCGATCAATGCCCGCAGATTCCACCGCCGCCCGCCGCGGCAGGGCTTGGGCGTTCTCTTACGTAGGTTGGGCTGAGTCTTCGAAGCCCAACGATTACGCCGCACAGATTGTTGGGCTTCGAAGCTCAGCCCAACCTACGTAGAAAGCCCGACCTATTCACCGAGAACGTTCAACATCCGCTTCAGCGCGAAGTGCCGATAGCTGAATATCGCCAGCGAACGCACCTCGTCCCAATTGCATTCCTTGGTGACGTCGAGCGAGATCCAGCCGTTGTGCCCCATGTACGCGGGAATCTCGAAGCGCTCCTCGCGGGTGTACAAGCCCTGCCGCTCGACGCCTACCCAGAACCCCAACTGCAGCTTTTCGCCCTTGTACGAATAAGCTTGCGCGAAAGTCTTCTTGCCGGCGCGCCACACGGGAAACCCGAACTGCTGCTCCTCGCTCGTCTCCGGCAACGCCAGCAGAATCTTGCGCAGACCTTTGAGCACGGTCTGCGCGCGCTTCGATTGCATCGGATCGAACTGCGTCGGTGTGACAGTTTCGGTAGGCGGCTTGATTTCGATCGTCTTGCCAAGCGACTTCGCCAGGGCAGGCGGCGCGACTTTCTCGTACGCCTCGCGCACCAGCTTGGCCACGCGCTTCCACGAAACGCCCTTGTCGAGATGCACGCCGAGCCAACCGGCCGGGCCGACATAAGGTGGCACGAAGAAATGCTTGGGCTCTTCCTTCGTGTAGAGCCCTTGCGCACCGGCAGGCAGATTCAGCCAAAGCGCAATGCGCCCATCGCCATGATGATTGACGACGAACGTCGCGAACGTCTTGCCGCGCACCCGGAAGTTCGGCTGGCTGTGCGACTGGAACTCCTCGGCCTCGGGCATCCACAGACACACTTCGCGCACCGCTTGGTTGATGTCTTTGGCCATGATGAAGTGCTCTCGATTCCTTTACTGCAAGGAGGATAAGCCGAAATCTACGCTGTAGACTACACGGCGGTAGGCTTCCTTGCAGTTGAGGCATTGGGAGAAGCCGCGAAAGGTCATCAAGTTGTGCCTGGGGCGTAGGGACTCAAGGTAAGCACGATGGAAAAGCACCTGCTCTCTCTGGAAGATCGCAACTTCCGCTCGGCCTTCGAGTCCTGTGTCATTGCGCCGTCAGAATTCGGTCACGAGGCTCACGTCCGCCTCGCATACGCCTACCTCACGGAGAACGACGTCGAGGCAGCGGTTCAGAAGATGCGTGACGCGCTCCTGCACTTCCTTGAGCATCACGGGATTGCGCGGGCCAAGTTTCACGAAACGCTCACGCGCGCATGGGTGCTTGCCGTCAGGCATTTCATGGATCGCTCGACGAGCGTGTCGGCCAGCGACTTCATTGCAAAGAACCCAGCATTGCTGGACAGCAAGATCATGCTCACTCACTACTCGGCCGGTGTCTTGTTCTCGCCGGATGCCCGAGCGTCCTTCCTCGAGCCCGACCTCGATCCGATTCCGCAATCAAGTGAAGCTAACGCTTCGCCGCCAGCGTCGATCGCTCGATGACCTCACCGCGCAGGATAATCTTGTCGATCAGGCTCCATGCGCGGACGCTCTCCAGCGGATTTGCGCTTAGTACGAGCAGGTTCGCGATCTTGCCCGCCTCGACGGTGCCGTAGTCCTTGTCGAGCTTGAACTGGCGCGCGTTGTTGATGGTCGCGGCCTGGAAAATAGCGGTGAGCGGGATGCCGGCTTGCGCCATCAAGCGCATTTCGCGATAGGTGTCGTAGCCCGGTTGATTGCCGTAGGTGGGCGCGGATGGCGTGTCACTACCGAGCAAAAGCGGCTGTCCCAACTGCTGCAGATACTCCACCGCACGCATGCCCTGGTTGGCGATTTTCAGGTGCTCGAACATGACCTTCATGTCGGGCGCGCCGCCGTATTCCTTGCGCATTTCGCGCTTGTACCATTGCCCGGCTTCAGTGCCGTACCAAGTGAGCAACGCGGGTGGGACGACTTTGGCGTAGGTCGGATCGAGCAAGGCATCAGCTCGAAACAGATCCGCTGTTCCGTACAGCACGCGCAGCGTGGGCTGAACTCCAATGCGCCGATCGCGAATGGTCTTCAGGAGTGCCGCGATAGGTGCCGGCACGTCGGGCTTGCCGCTGAACTCACCCCAGTTCCACAGCCCGTGGGCAATCACGTCCACTTGCGCGGCCACGGCGATGCGCTGCGATCTGAGCCCATTGGCATGCGCCACCACCAGCAATCCTTTTGCATGCGCCGCGGTGCGCACACGCTGCATCGTGGCTTCGCTCAGGATAGGCCAGTCACTCGCGCTGCCGAAGCCCGGTTCGATGAACAGCTTCACGCATCGCACATCGGTCGCCGCGATACTCGCGACGATGGCTTCGGGTGTATGCGCGGCCGGATCTTCCCCGGCGGGCAACGGATGCTGTGCGGCGTTTGCCGGTTCGTAGATATAGGTCGGCACGGCTCGGTAACGGACAGATTTATCGATGAATACGGTGGGATAACCGTCGAGCGCCGGCGCAGCGAGGCAGCGCAACAGATCGGGATGCTGCGGTTGAGCGTTGAAAGTCGCGATGGCTTCGGGAGCGTTGGCAAGATCGAGCAGCTGCGTGACACCGAAATACAGGTAGCTGCGGGGCTGCTGGCGATAGAACTGCTCGCGCAGCGCTGCCAGTGAAGGATCGGTGTCTTCGTAAGGCAATCCCACCGCGTCCGAGACGTGGACGTGTGAGTCCATCAGCCCTGGCGTCAGGAATTTATTGTGGCCATCGATGCGTTGCGCGTCCTTGCTCGCAATCCGCTTGTCACTGAGTCGAACGATGCGGCCGTCGTGAATCAACACGTGGCGATTGCGCAGCGGCGTGGCCTGTTCAGGCGAGACGACCGTGACGTTCTCGATGAGCAGGTCGGCCGCGTTAGAGACGGTCGATTGCAGAACGCATGCGGCGATCAGCAACGAAAGAACGGCTTTCAACTTGATGCCTCCTGGCGAGTAGGTTGGGCTGAGTCTTCGAGCCCAACATCCCTGCGCTTCGCGTTTACTGTTGGGCTTCGAAGACTCAGCCCGACCTACGTACAACGAACGCTCCAACGGTTCAGGCTTCGGTCTGCGGGAACAAGCCTGCGATGAAATCGATGAAGGCGCGGATCTTCGCCGTGGGCTGGCGATGCTGCGGATAGATGACGGACACCGGCCACCACGCGCCTTCGTTCCAATCCTCGAGCACCGGCACGAGCAAACCTGTCGCGATGTACTGTTCGGTCGTGAAATCCAGCGAGCGCACGAAACCCGCGCCGCTGATCGCTGCGGCCACCGCGGATTCCGGATCGCTGAACGACAGCGCGGCGGCGGGAATCACGGTCTGGGTGTCCTGGCCTTTGCGATACAGCCATTCGCGGATCTGGTTGTTGCCGATCTTGAACATCGCGATGCAATGCTCGGGCTTCAGGTCGGCCGGCGTCTTCGGTTCGCCGATGCGTTCGATGAACTCGGGGGAGGCGCAGGTCACGCCACGCAGCATCCCGACGCGGCGTGCGATCAGGCTGGAATCACTCAGGGTGCCGACGCGCAAACCGGCGTCGATGCCTTCCTGAACGAGGTCGACCAGCCGATCGTTCATGCTCATCTGCACGTTCAGCTCAGGGTACTGCGCGATGAAGCGAGGTAGGGCGGGCACGATGATCCGCCGTCCCAGGGAGTTGGGCACGTCGACGCGCAGCCGCCCACGCGGCACGCCGCGGGACTCGGAGACCTCGTTTTCGGCGTGGTCGAGCTGGCCCAGCGCCTCACGGCAGCGTTCGTAGAAGCTGGTGCCCAGGTCGGTCATGCTCAGCGAACGGGTGGTTCTGTTAAGCAGCCGCGCGCCCAGCCGTTCTTCGAGGCGGCTGACGGCCTTGCTGATGGCCGAGGGCGACATCCCCAAGGACTGTGCGGCCGCGACGAAACTGTGGGCCTCGACCACTCGCACGAAAGCGACGATATCGCTGTAGTTATTCAATCAGTTCCTTTCCCCTTCGGCCGTTATTGTGCCCGCCATTGCCTGGGGGCATTGCCGACACGGATTGTAGGCCCAGGATTCATGATTCCGGCGCACCAGACTGTTTGCACTTCCGGCAGTTTACCCGGACCCCTCACGCCTCGTAATGTAGCGCCCCGGACCCCACAATAGGGTCAGTGAATTCTTTCCTGACGACAGTACTGACGGAGATGTGATGCTGCTGGTGACAGGTGCGACGGAAGAAGTGGGCCAGGCGGTGCTGGCCGAGCTTGGCGGCAAGCCCGTCGACGTGCGCGTCCTCGTCAGCGATGCGACCAAGCTCGGTCCGGTTGCTGCGAACGTCCAGGTCGTGCAGGGCGACCCCACGGATGATGAGACGCTGAAGCGTGCTCTGCAAGGGGTGGAAGCCGCGTTCCTCGCGTCGGAGATGTGTCCGAAGATGACGGAGCACCACGCCCGCTTCGTCGCGGCTGCGAAATCCGTCGGCGTCCCGCGCATCGTCCAGCTCTCCGGCGTCGGCGCCGATTCCGGCATGTGCTGCGCGCGCATGCTGCGCTGGTTGGGCAAGGTCGAGAGCACCACTCAGGGCGTCGCACAGGTGACGCATCTGCGGCCCACGTTTCTGATGCAGCATCTGTTCAAGTTCTATTCGGCCGCCGGCCCGCAGCGCGTGATCGCCGGGCCGTTCCGCTCAGGCAAATGGACTTTCGTCGACGCGCGCGACGTTGGTGCAGTGGCTGCCTCCGTATTGCTGAATCCCGCGCTCGCCGGCCGCTCCTATACGGTTACGGGCAGCGAATCGCTCACCTATGTGGAAGTCGCGGAGCGGCTGAGTCGCGTGCTCGACAAGCCGGTGAAGTATGTCGATATCACCGCGAACGAGGCGCGCGGGCGCTTGCAGGCATCAGGCTCGGCGCCGGTGATGATCGAAGCCATGCTGGAACTGTGGGACGCGTGTGCTTCCAACCTGATCAACGTCGAGCCCACGCAAGCGGTCAAGGAAGTGACCGGACACGCGCCGCGCTCTTTCGAGCAGTTCGCACAGGATTATCGCGAGCGGTTCCGCTAAGAATAAAAATCAGGCGGGCAGCGGCACCGGCTGTACCGCGATCTCCACGGTTCGCTTCTCATTGTCGATGGTCGTGATCGACACCGGCCGGCGCCATACGCGCGCGATGTACTCCAGCACTTTGCGGCCGCGTTCTGCGTCCAGCCCACGGCCGTCCGTGTGGTAGTCGTGCATGAGTTCGAGCCGACCATCCAGTTGCATGTGCACCGCGCTCACCGTCGGCGCTCCAAAACCATACTTCGGCGAGAGCAGCGAGTCGTGCAGCAGTGGCAGGTCCGATTCCAGCACGGTGAGCGAGCCGTTCGCCGGGCCCTTGTAGCGAAACAGTTTGAGTTCGGTCGCGAGTTCCTGGGTGAGATGGTTGCGCACGAAGGCGAAGTCGTCCTCCTCGCACATGATCTTGCGCGCGTACTCCAGGCCGTGCTTCGCGATGATGCTTTCCCAGATCGAGAAGCCGAGGTGATATGGATTGGTGGACAGCGACACGCCCTCGCCGCTTGCGGTGGGGCGCACCACATCGGAGTGGCACTTGATCGCATCGACGTAAGCCGACTGCGGCAGAAAGTCCGCTTCGCGCAGCAGCCGCGCATGCCAGTACGAAGCCCAGCCTTCGTTCATTATCTGGCAGGCGAACACCGGGTAGAAATAGAACGATTCCTCGCGCACCATCAGGAAGATGTCGCGCTCCCACGGTTCGAGTTCGGGCGCGTAGTGCGCGATGAACCACAGCAGATCCTTTTCGGGATGCGGCGGAATCGGCGCGCGCTTGGCCGGCCCGCTGGGTTTGGGCCGTGCCGTGTCCGGACCAAGAGTCGCGAAGCGCTTTGCGAATTCGTCGTCCGTCGGTGGGCCGCGCTCGGGCAATAGCTGCGGATACTCCTCGCGCTGCACGGATTGATCCAGGTCGATGTGCTGTTCGAGCGCGAGCGCTGCGTCGAGCACCAGCTCGACGCGTTCGACGCCGTGTTCCTGGATCGCGCGGCCGATCTGGCGCGCGTGCGCAGCCGCCTGCTCGACGATGTGCTCGCCGACTTGTTTCTGGCTGTGGCGGAACAGGGTGTTGTTGGTGGAGAAATCCGCGTGACCCAGCACATGCGCGGTGACGAGCACGTTCTCCGCGGCGCTGTTGCTCTTCGCCAGGTAGGCGCGTCCCGGATTGCCGGGGAACACGACTTCAAACAGGCGCGACAGCCCCATGCGATGCTGGATCAATTGGTAGATGTAGCGCACGCCGAAAGACCAGTGCGGCATGCGCACGGGCAGGCCGTAGATCGCGATCTCCGTCATGAAGCTCTCGGGCACGACCTCGAACTCCACCGGGTGATACTTCAGCCCCTGGTCGCGTGCCAGCTGCTCGATCTGTGCGACGTGACGGCGCCAGTCTTCGGTGATCATTCGTGCTGCTGCTCCTGCTTAAGAGCCCTGCTGACTGAAGAAGTGGCGCACCGCGTCCCAGATGTCGTCGGTGCTGTTGGCGCGGAACGCGCCCACATGCTTGTCCTCGCGCGCCAGTTCCAGGAAAAGTTTGCCGATCTCGCTATCCGGCATGGGGCCGGCCAACGGCGCGACTTCGAGGAAGCCGGCGTAGTTGCAATCCACGGCAAGCTCTTCCAGCGCCTCCATCGCCTGCGGCTGATCGGAGGGGAAATTTTCGCCGTCGGACGCATAGAACAAATACACGTTGTACTGGCTGGGGCTGTAGCGTGCGTCGATGATCTCTTTCACTTTCTTCAAGCCGGCGGAGGCGACCGTGCCGCCGGTGCCGCTGACGCGGAAGAATTCCTGCTCCTCGAATTCCCAGGCATCGGAGGTGTGCGCGACGAACACCAGGTCCAGGTCGCGATACTGCCGGCGCAGTCCTTGAATCGCCCAGAAGAAAAACGTCTTGGATATCTGCCGCTCGCGCTCGCCCATGCTGCCGGAAACATCCAGCAGCAGGATGACGACGGCCTGCGTCGCCGGCTGCTCGCGCTTGGCGAGCTGGCGAAAACGCAGGTCTTCGTCCGTGAATGTGGGTGAGTTGATGCCCGCGGCGGCCTGACTGCCGCGGCGCTTGATGGATTCCTTCATGGAGCGGCGCCGGTCGAGCCGTGCGCGCGCGCCGCGCCGATCCCAGCCTTCGCGCGTCCAGTCGTCGTCCTTCGCCCTGCCGGCCTTGGCTTCGAGGTTCGGCAATTGCATCTCGTCCCAGAGCCAGTCGACGATGTCGTCGATGCGAAATTCGAGCGTGTACTGGATGCCGCCGTCTTCGTTGCCGCCCTGGCCGCGCTGATCGCCTTCTTCCGGTTGCGGGCGGCCGATGCGGTCGCCCGGCTTCGCCTGGCCCTGGCCGACACCCTGCTGCTCGCTGGGCGGCCGCAATTTGAATCGATAGTGTTCGAGCATGCGCACCGGCACGCGCACGGTTGTTGCGCCACCGGTCAGTACATCGGCGCCCGAAATGATTTGCGGCAGGTGGCGGCGCACCGCGTCGCGCACCTTGTCGTTGTGGCGCAGCCAATCGCGTGCGCCGCGCGAGAACAGGTCGTACCAGCCGGATTCGCCGGCGCTACCCGCTCCCGGATCCCCCGTCCCGCCTGAACCATCGTTACTCATGATCTATCTCGTGCTCTTCATTCCTGTGCAAGCAATGTGGTGACGTAGCTCAAAGCCTCCTTGGCGCTGTGATCGTCATAACCGTATTCGCCGGTGAGTCGTTCCTGCACCGCCGAAATCTTTTTGCGCGCTTCGTCGTCGGGCCGCGCGGCCGAGGTGACCAGCCGCAACACGTCGCGGCGTTCCTCGAATAAATACTGCTCGATGGCCTCGCGCATGCGCGAGTGGCTGTTGAGGGTGAACTTTTCGCCCGCCTTGTAAGCCACCATCGCTTTGCGCACCACTTCCTGCCGGAACGTGAGCTTGCCCGAGTCGGACACCTTGATCTTGTCCTCGACCGAACGCAGGAAACGCTCGTCCGCAGGACGCGATTCGCCGGTGATCGGGTCGGTTACTTCCCGGTGGTCCAGCGACGCCTCCACTTCATCCAGGTACTTGTCCAGCAACTGCTGGGCTTCGTTCTCGAATGAGGCGAACAGCGCGCGATGCACGTCCTCCTTCACCCAGCGGTTGTAGAAGTCCTTGCGCGCCGCCACCAGGTAATCGATCCACAGCTTCTTGGCTTTCGCGTCCATGCGCGCGTCAGTTTCAATGGAGTCCTTGAGCGCAAGCAGCACTTCCATGCTGGTCAGGCTCTTCTTGTCGTTGCGCGTGATGGCGTTGGAGATGGAGTTGACGATGAAGCGCGGGCTGACACCCGTCAGTCCTTCCTCGGGCGACTCGGTGCGCAGCCGCGAGATTTCCGTCTCCGGAAAGCCCTCGACGCTTTCACCGGCGTACAGCCGCACCTTCTTGGAAATATCCAGGCCTTCGCGCTCGGGCTTGACCATGCGGGTAAGTACGGCAAACACCGACGCCAGCTTCAGTGCATGCGGGTCGAGGTGCACGTCGCGGAACGCAGGCGCGGCTGAAACCAGCTTGTGATAGATGCGCGCTTCCTCGTTATAGGAAAGCGTGTAGGGGATCTTCACGATCACCATGCGGTCGAGCAGCGCCTCGTTTTCCTTTTCTTGCAGGAACTTGTGGAACTCCGCGAGATTGGTGTGCGCGAGGATGGTTTCGTCCAGATAGATCAGCGGAAAGCGCGATACCTTGACGTTCTTTTCCTGCGTCAGCGTCAGCAGCAGGTAGAGAAATTCGCGCTTCACCTTCAGGATTTCGATCATCTCCAGCACGCCGCGGCTGGCGGCGTAGACCGCGCCCGACCACGACCACGCGCGCGGGTCGCCTTCGTCGCCGAACTGCGCGACCTTGGACAAGTCGACGGAACCGACCAGGTCGGCGAGGTCCGCCGTCGTGGGATCGTGCGGTGCGTATGTGCCCACACCGACGCGCGCGGATTCGGAAAGGAAGATGCGCTCCACCGGCATGCGCAGAAAGTCGCCTTCGAACTCATGTTCCAGGCGGTCACGCGCCCACGGGCTCAGTTCGCCTTTGATTTCCACGCCGTACATGTCGCGGAATTCCGCGCGCAGGCTGGCGGGGATCAGGTTGAGCGGCGACTCGTGCATGGGCGAGCCCTGCAATCCGTACATTGCGCCCTCGTCAGTGAGGCTGTACTCCTCCAGCCCGCGTTTGATGAGGATGGCCATCGTCGACTTGCCGCCCGATGGCGGGCCGAGCAGCAGCAACAGGCGGCGGCCGACATCGGAACCCGCGGCCGCGGCTTTGAAGTAATCAACGACGCGGCCCAGCGGCTCGTCGATGCCGAACAGTTCGCGCTTGAACAGCTCCTTCGTGCCGGCCGATTCCTGGCCCGCGTGCGCGCCATTGGAACTCGGTGCGGTAGGAGTGGGGTTATTGTTGTGCGAACCGGTGGTGCTCGAGCGGCCGTACCACCCGAGCATGTCCCACAGATATTCGTGGCTGGTTCGCGCCAGATGCCGCGCATTTCCCGGCACGACCGTGCGCAGAAACTCACCGAACGTTCCTGACCAGTGCTGCGCGCGGTGCGCGCGGCTGTAGGCGCTCAAGGAATCGACAAAATTCTCGCTGCGCTGCGAGTTTCCCTTGGGGCTGTCTGAAGGCATCGAATCGTCCTCCATCAGTGGGTGTCATTAGATGAGACAACGCGCCGCACGCCGTCGTTCATCCGCGGCGGCATGCGCGGACGCGACGGATATCGTAAAGAGTGTTCTAAAGCGGAACAGGTTCCAGCACGCGCTGCGCCAGGTCGGTGCGCGGCGGCGCTGTAATAATCGGTGGGGGAATCTCGTCGTGCACAGAACCCCTGCTTCCGGGGGGGTCGGAAGCCGTACTGCGCAACGTTGCGCAGGACACGGGGGTGCGTGCGGAACATAACTCTTTAGTTACTCTCTTCTCATCGATCTTGCAATGCGACCATTGCTAACAGTGCTGCACTACTCATGCCATTTCTCATGGCCAGCCCCGCGCACATGAGAGACGGTTCCGGCGTGAGTCGCGCAGCGCTCGCGACGCGCTGTCGAGTCATGGCTACAAGTGCGCTTCGTTCAGTGAGGATTCAGTGCGGGAGTTCACAAAATCGTGACTCCCTTGCGTTGTTGTTCTTATGGGTTCGACAGGTTTGGCGGCCGTCACCGCCGCGGCGCGTTACGCCGCGACCGTGACGTGCTCCACATTGCTCTCGAGGCCGAGGGCTTCACGCGCCACGTCCGCGACGTTCTCGCAAAAGACGATGCTGAGATCCTCGCGCACGCTGGCCGGGATGTCTTCGAGATCCCTGCGGTTGCGCGCCGGCAGCAGCACTTTGCGGATGCCCGCGCGATGCGCCGCGATCGTCTTCTCCTTGATGCCGCCGACCGGCAGCACCAGGCCGCGCAGGCTGATCTCGCCCGTCATCGCCAGGTCGTTGCCCACGGTCTTGCTGGTGAGCAGCGAGACCAGCGAAGTGAACATCGCCACGCCCGCGCTCGGTCCATCCTTGGGGATGGCGCCGGCTGGCACGTGAATGTGGATGTCGCTGCGCTTGAACGTGTTCGGGTCGATACCCAACCGCGCGTGCTGCGATTTCACCACTGACAGCGCTGCCTGCGCGCTCTCCTTCATCACGTCGCCGAGCTGCCCCGTCAGGATCAGGTGACCGTTGCCCGGCACGCGCGTCGATTCAATGAACAGGATGTCGCCGCCCACGGGCGTCCACGCGAGGCCGGTCGCCACGCCAGGCACGCTCGTGCGCATCTTCACTTCGTTCTCGAAGCGCGGTGCTCCCAGGATCGGGGTGATGTCCTCGACATCGATGATCTTCTCGGTGAGCGATCCGTCCGCGATACGCACGGCCACGTTACGCAGCACCGAGCCGATCGTGCGTTCGAGCGTACGCACGCCGGCTTCACGCGTGTAGTCACGCACCAGAGTGCGCAGGCCGGTTTCGGTGATCGAAGCCTGCCCGGCCTTCAAGCCGTTCGACTCCAGCTGTCGCTTCACCAGGTAACGCTGGGCGATCTGCACCTTCTCCTCTTCGGTGTAGCCGGTGAGCTCGATGATCTCCATGCGATCCCGCAGCGGGCCGGGAATGGTGTCGAGCTGGTTCGCCGTCGCGATGAACATCACCTTCGACAAGTCGAACGGCAGCCCGAGGTAATTGTCCCGGAACGTGTTGTTCTGTTCCGGGTCGAGCACTTCGAGCAGCGCGGACGACGGATCGCCGTGTATGCCCGCGCCGAGTTTGTCGATCTCATCCAGCATCAGCACCGGATTGCGGGTACCCGACTTGCGAATGGCCTGCAGGATGTTGCCAGGCAACGCACCTATGTAAGTGCGCCGGTGGCCGCGGATCTCCGCTTCATCGTGCACGCCGCCCAGGCTCACGCGCGCGAACTTGGTGCCCGTAGCGCGGGCGATGCTCTGGCCCAGCGACGTCTTGCCCACGCCGGGGGGGCCGACGAAGCACAGGATGGGACTGCGGCCCTGCGGATTGAGCTTGCGCACCGCGAGATACTCGATGATGCGGCGCTTGATCTTGTCCAGGCCGTAGTGATCCTCGTCGAGCACCTGGCGCGCGTTCGCGATGTCGATGGACTCGTTGTCGAGCTTGGCCCACGGCAGCTGGATCATCAGGTCAATCCAGGTGCGCAGCATGGAGTACTCGGCGCTGGCGTCCGACATCCGTTCCAGGCGCTTGAGTTCCTTCTTCGCCTGGTCGAGCGCTTCCTCGGGCATGCCGGCGTCCTCGATGGCCTTTCTCAGCTCACCGATTTCCTCGCCCGACTCGCCTTCCTCGCCCAGTTCCTTGCGGATCTGGCGCATCTGTTCGCGCAACAACGCTTCCTTGTGGCGCTCGTCGATGGCTTCACGCGTCTGCTCCTCGAGCTGGCGCTGCAGGCGCAGCACTTCGATGCGCTTCTGCAATATTTCGGTGACACGGTCCAGCCGCGTCCTGAGGTCGAGCATCTCGAGCAGCGTCTGCTTCTCGGGCGCCTTGACGTCCATGAAGCTCGCGACGAGATCGACCAGCGTGGCCGGCGATTCCACCCCCTGGATGGCGTTGTTGAGTTCGGCAGGTGCCTGCGGCAGCAGTGAGATCGCCTCCGTCGCGAGCCGCTTCAGGTTCAGCGAGCGGGCTTCCACCTCGTTGGAGACGTGCGCGTTGTCGTTGAGATATTCGACACGCGCCATCATGAACGGCAGGCCCGGCAGGAAGTCGAGCACGCGGAAGCGCCGCTCGCCCGAGACGACCAGGTGATGCGTGCCGTCCTGGCCGGTCACGTAACGCATGACGCTCGCGACGGTGCCGATCTTGTGCAGATCCCTGCCTTCCGGCTGCTGCGTATCTGGATCCTGCTGCAGCAGGAATCCAACCTTGCGCTGCGCCCGCACGGCTTCCTGCGCGCCCGCCAGCGAGCGCTCGCGATTGATGGTGACGGGCAGCACCGTGCCGGGGAACAGCACGAGGTTGCGTACCGGCAGGATGATCAGCAGATCATCCTCGGTGGACACGGTTCTGCCGCTCCCCGAAGTCGCGGGCGCAGCCGAGACGGCGTCGGTCTCTACATTCTTTCTCGGGTCGTGGTCTGTCATGTCAGCTCCGCTTGATATCTCAATGCCGCGTGAGTCGTAGCACCAGGCAACCATTCACGCACTCTTGCTCGATCAGTTCGTAGCGCCCCGCGGGCAGTACGATGCGCCGCTCGAAGCGGCCGTACGGAATCTCCAGTCGATGCACCTGCGTCGTTCGCTCGCTCAACGGCAACGCGCGTCGGGCGATCACGTTCAACGCGCCGCTGTCCACGCGCACCTGCACGTTCTCCGGCGCGACGCCGGGCAACGCCACCGTCACTTCGACGCCATAGTCCTGGGCGACGATGTCCACCGGCGGCTCCCAGCGCGGCTGCGACTCCGCTGCATGACCGAAGCGAAAGAACTGCCGCTGCAGGCGCTGCGCCTGCTCGAGCATTTCGCAGGCTTCAGCCCACATCCAGGACTGCGGATTACGAATGGCCATGTCGGAAACCTTGTTGGGGCATGAGCTTTAAATTGGGACGGTGCACAAGGAGTCAAGTGCGGCTACCCTGCGCGCCATGACTCATAACCGATTCGATCCGGCGTTCTACGAACGGTTCTATGCGAACCCGCGCACGCGCGTGACGACGCCGCAGGACATGACGCGCCGCGCGGTGGCCGTCGGGGTGCTCGTCAAACAGTTGGAGCTGCCGGTCAAACGCATCCTCGATGCGGGCTGCGGTCTGGGCTTGATGCGCAAGGCGCTCGTCAAAGCGTTCCCCGCCGCCTCCTACACAGGTATTGAGGTCAGCGAGCACCTTTGCAAGCGGCTGGGCTGGACGCAGGCGTCGCTCGCGACATACCGCCCGCGTGGCCGCTTCGATCTCATTATCTGCTACGACGTGTTGCAGTACCTGCCGGACGCGGCAGCGGCGCGGGCGATGGCGAATCTCGGTCGCTTATGCCGCGGCGTCTTGTATTTTCATGCGCCTACGCGCGGGGACTGGCAACAGAATGCGGACCTGTCATGCAGCGACAGCGACGTCCACCTGCGCGACGCGGATTGGTATCGCACTCGGCTCGCGCGCGGCTTCGATCACGTCGGCTTCGGACTGCATGTGCGCCGCGGCACTCCCTATGTGCAATGGGAGCTGGAGCAGCCGTAAGTGTCCGATTCTCGTCGCTCGACATCATTACCCACTGCCGTGTCATGAATGTCATTCCCCGCCTGCCGTTTATCCGCGAGTCAGCTTTGTGGAAAGTACGGCCCATACCAACAGCAACGCAGCGCCACTGGCCTCGACATCGACCGGCGTACGACGCGTTGAAGGGCAGGAGTTATGAAATCGCATGGGCTCATTCACGAAGTTGCACTCGACACTCTGAAGATCGCCGCCGCCGCCGTCGTACTCGCGGCGCTGCTCTCGGGCTTGCCGGCCAAGGCAGCGCAAGAGTCGACCGCCGAAGCGGACGTCACCGGCGTGCGCATCCAACTGGATAACGATTTCTTCGCCAGCGGCGGCAAGCGCGACCGCGACTACACCGGCGGCATGGCCGTGACGCAATCGGGCCGCGACGTCGCTCAAGGGTGGCTGTCGCTCGATCCCGTTCTCGAACGTCTCGACGCGCTCGCCACACCGAACGCCGACGACTCGGTCGTGCGCCATGCGCGCCAGATCGGGCTGATGGCGTTCACGCCGGGCGACATCCTCGCGAAGCAACCGCTCTCCAACGATCGGCCGTATGCAAGCCTGCTGTTCGTCTCGAATGGCCGCGTGCGGGTCGCTGCAGACAATCGCAATGCATGGTCCAGCAGCGTGACGGTGGGCGTGCTCGGATTATCGCTGTCGGAGCGCCTGCACACGGCGATACACGAGTTGGTGGGTTCCGATCTGCCGCAGGGTTACGGCAACCAGATTTCCGCCGGCGGTGAACCGACAGCGCGCTACACGCTCGCACGGCACTACCTGTGGATCGCGAATCCGTCGGGAACGGTCGACGTGAAGACGACGGTGCAGGGCAGCGTCGGCTATCTCACCGAAACCAGCGCGGCGATCTCGCTGCGCGCCGGCCGCTTCGCATCGGCCTGGTGGAGCTTTACGCCCGAGCTGACCGATTACATTGCAGCGCCGACGCCGGTCGAGACGCAGCGTGCGCGTCCCGAGTTGTATTTTTTCTCCGGCGTGCGGTTGAAAGCACGTGCCTACAACGCCTTCCTGCAGGGGCAGTTTCGCGACAGCGCAGTGACTTACTCCGCCGCCGAACTGCAACCCATCATCGCGGAGGCTTGGGCCGGGGTCGTAACGCAACTGCTGGAACAGACGCAGCTGAGTTACACGCTCAACTACCAGACCGCCGAAGTGCGCCGCGGCACTGCCGCGCGCGGCGCGCTATGGGGTGCGCTGCAGTTCAGCCACACCTTCTGACCGATCCATTTTCGTTTCCTCGACCCCCGCTATCGCCCGCCGCTCAGGCGGGCTTTTTTTTGTGGCGATGCAGCTGATGGCGTAGATGGCGTAGGTTGGGCTGAGTCTTCGAAGCCCAACGATCCTGCGCACCAAGATCGTTGGGCTTCGAAGACTCAGCCCAACCTACCCGAGCATAGAGGTTCTTATCGCGCGCGCGGCTTGCCGCTGGCCGGCAGCTTCACGCCTTTCAATCCCGTGTGCTGCGTGCGGAAGCGTTTGACCGGAGTTGCGGAGCGGCGACCTTCCGGCGCATCGCCCGTGCCGAGTGGCTGCCAGGCCGGGATGAGCTGATGTTTGCCGGCGCCGATAAGATCGGCGCGGCCCATGCGTTTCAACGCCTCGCGCAAGATTGGCCAGTTGTTTGCGTCGTGCCAGCGCAGGAATGCTTTGTGGAGGCGGCGCACTTTCAGTCCTTTCGGAATGTGCACGGCCTCGCTGCTGTGCGTGACCTTCTTCAGCGGATTCTTGCCCGAGTGCCACATCGCGGTAGCTGTCGCCATCGGTGACGGCAGGAAGGCCTGCACTTGATCGGCGCGATAGCCGTTCTGCTTCAGCCAGAGCGCCAGTTGCAGCATGTCTTCATCGGTGGTGCCGGGATGCGCGGCGATGAAGTATGGGATCAGGTACTGTTCCTTGCCCGCTTCCTTCGAGTACTTCTCGAACAGCTCCTTGAACTTGTAGTACGAGCCGACGCCGGGCTTCATCATTTTCGACAGTGGCCCGTCGCCGATCGCTTCGGGTGCGATCTTCAGATAGCCGCCGACGTGGTGCTGCACCAGCTCCTTCACGTACTCGGGCGACTCGACGGCGAGGTCGTAGCGCACGCCCGAACCGATCAGGATCTTCTTGATGCCGGGCAGCGTGCGCGCGCGCCGATATAGCTTGATCAGCGGCATATGGTCGGTGTTGAGGTTCGGGCAGATGCCGGGATACACGCACGAAGGCTTGCGGCATGCCGCCTCGATCTTGGTGGATTTGCACGCGAGGCGATACATGTTCGCCGTCGGACCGCCCAGGTCGGAGACTACGCCGGTGAAGCCCGGCACGGTGTCGCGCACCGTCTCGATCTCCTTGATGATGGAGTTCTCGGAGCGGCTTTGAATGATGCGGCCTTCGTGTTCGGTGATCGAACAGAACGTGCAGCCGCCGAAGCAGCCGCGCTGGATCGAGATGGAAAAGCGGATCATCTCGTAGGCGGGAATCTTCGCCTTGCCGTAGAACGGGTGCGGCACGCGCCGGTACGGCAGTTCATACACCGCATCCATTTCCTTCATGGTCAACGGAATGGGCGGCGGATTCAGCCACACGTCCACGTCGCCGTGCCGCTGTACGAGCGCGCGCGCGTTACCGGGATTCGCTTCCAGGTGCAGGATGCGCGATGCGTGCGCGTAGAGAACTGAATCGTCCCGCACCGCTTCGAAAGCAGGCAGGCGAATGACGGAAGCGGCGCGATCGGACGAAGGCACCTGCCGATAGAATTTCACCACCTTCGTGCCGGCCGGCTCCCCGGCGGGCGCGGGCGTCTGCTGCGCACAGGCGTTCTCGGCCGCCGCGGCATCGCTCGCTTTCTGGCCATCGACGGACGGATTCTTCGTCACCATCGCGTACGGATCGATGGGCGGATTCAATCTGCCGGGCTCGTCGATGGTGGTCGAGTCGATCTCGGTCCAGCCTTCCGGCGTTGCGCTGCGCACGAACGCGGTGCCGCGCAGATCATTGATGCTGTCGATCTTCTCGCCCTTGGCGAGCCGGTGCGCGATGTCGACGATCTGCCGCTCGGCGTTGCCGAATACCAGCAGGTCGGCCTTCGCATCCAGGATGACGGAGCGGCGCACTTTCTCCGACCAGTAATCGAAGTGCGCGATGCGGCGCAGACTGGCCTCAATGCCGCCGATGACGATGGGCACGTCGCTGTACGCTTCGCGCACGCGCTGCGAATAGACGATTACGGACCGGTCGGGCCGCTTGCCGCCTGCATCACCCGGCGTGTACGCGTCGTCGCTGCGGATGCGGCGGTCCGAGGTGTAGCGGTTCACCATCGAATCCATGTTGCCGGCGGTTACGCCGAAGAACAGGTTGGGTTTGCCGAGCCGCTCGAACGCCTCGGTGGAGCGCCAGTCGGGCTGCGCGATGATGCCGACGCGAAACCCCTGCGCTTCGAGTAGGCGGCCGATGATGGCCATGCCGAAACTGGGGTGGTCGACGTAGGCATCCCCGGTCACGACGATGATGTCGCAGCTATCCCAGCCGAGCACGTCCATCTCTTCCCGCGACATGGGCAGAAACGGCGCGATCCCGAAGCGGGATGCCCAGTATTTGCGGTGGGAAAAGAGGTCGCGGACGGGAGTCATGAACGAGCCTGGGCACGTCGGCCGCTATCGATGAGGGTCGATGGGGCGAGGGCCGGGTTGGAAAGGGGCGCAATCATACCCTCTTGGCCCGGTTCCATTCGCCTTCAGCCGGTGACAGGGCTTCCCTGAAGCGCACGGCGGCGTGCAGCAGTACTGACCGTCGAGACATAAGGTGAGTTCCCGTCGAAGAACCGCCAGGGCTTCTTGGCCCAAGCCCCGGCGTAATCCACGCCGATCCGGGTCGCGCGCTGCACTTTGGGTTGGCGGTAGGCGGCCGGCGCCGGCATCTCGATCCATAGGGAATTTCCGGTCAAGTCAGTGCCATTCAGGCTCCGGTTGACGTGCAAAGCCCGGCACAGCAGCCCCGGACCATGAGTGGTGTTCTCGATGCCCTCCACCGGCTCAAGCGCGCGAACCAGCACGGCATGCGGTGTGCCGTGCGCGGCGGTCACGACATTCAGGCAGTCCCACACACCATATATAAGGTAGACGTAGGCGTGGCCGGGCGCGCCGAACATCACTTCCGTTCGCTGCGTCCTGCCTCGCGCCGAATGCGCGGCAAGATCCTGCGGCCCTTGGTAAGCCTCAACTTCGACGATGCGCCCGACCTGCCGGCCGTGAATGCTCTTGTGCACCAGGTGCAACCCAAGCAGTTCGCGAGCGACCGTCAGTGTTTCTCGTGCATAGAAAGAGCGCGGCAGTTTGCGGCGCGATGTGGGCATGGGTGTGGAGGATACTCGGCTAGGGGTCCTGCACACGCGGCGCCCAAAAACGCGGGCGGCGGCGCAAATGCGCGACTGCGATGATGCCGACGGACTCGCCGTCGACCCGATAGATGAGGGCGTATGGGAAGCGCCGCAAGGGGATGCGTCGGTGTGTTCGATCGAGCTTTTCACCCAGCGAGGGATGATTGCGAAGAACGTTAGCGACGCGATCTACTTCCGCCGCAAAGTCCGATCCCAGTCCGGCACGTTGTCCTTCGTAGTGGGTTGCCGCCTCAAGGAGATCATGTTCGGCTGCCTGAAGGTAGCCAACCCTCATTGCTTGAGGCGTGCACGAAGGCGCTCGAATACTTCCGCCGCAGGGATGAGTTGCGCTTGACCGGCGTCGAGTTCAGCACTGCGACGCTGCGCTTCTTCGAGCCACAGCCGGTCAGTGTCAGGGTCGGCAGGACCGTCCAATTCTTCCAGTAATGCGCGTAGCAGGCGTTCCTGTTCGGGTCGATCCAGACCGCGGACTTCTGCTTCAATGTCGGAGATGGCGCGTGCCATAAGAACCTCGACCTATTCAGTTGGATCGAGTGTAGCTCCGTTCTGTATTTGTCCGCCAACGTCTTGCGAGGTCGCAGGCGAGCCAGAGCTGCGAAGGCGGCTAGTCCGACGTCGGCCAGTGTCCCAGCACTTGCATGACGTCGATCTCGGCAGTCTTCGCGTGCGAATCGAGGGAGCGGATTTTGATGCGCATGAAGTCCAGCGCGTCGCCGCGTTCGTGGTAATGAAACACTGCGTTGCGTGGTTCGTCGCGCGCGGCGCGCGGCACGAGAAATTCGTTGAACGCGATTTCCTGGACCTGCGGGCCGCAGCTCAACGGCGTGCCGCGGAAATCCACCGCGATGTGCGCGGCCAATGAGTCGGCGCGTTCGATCACGGCTTTGAGCGTGATGCGGAAACGCGGCGTGCTGCCGGTTGGCACTTCGAGTACATCCAAGTGCGCGCCGACTGCGAGTTGCACGACCTTGCGCAGTCGATCGACGCGCTGTGCATCGACGACGCGGACCGTGGGGGAATCGTTGTAGATGATCTGGCTGGCGGGGGAGGCGCTTTGGCGGCTGATCACGCCCGGCAGCACGGAGCGTTGGCGCCAGTAGATCGTCGCGCGCAGCAGCGCTGCGGCGAAGGCGATGAGCAGCGTCAGCATCAACGCCGTGTTCGCAATCAAAGGAGTGCCGGTGTGTTCCATGTCCAGTGTATCGACCGAGTGGCCATCCAATCCATGTGCGCAGCGTACCGATACGGACACGAGGAGCATCGACCTGTTCGTCGTTTACGCGTTCGACTGAGCGTCGATTTGCGATGTCGTGCGCTGCGTCACAGGTCGCCGCGTTGCGACGTGCCTGCGATGCGACTTAATACTGTTGGTTTCAGAACACGCCGAGCGCGAGTCCCGCCGCCATCGCCTGGCCCAGCTCGCTGCAGAGCATCTTGTGTGCCTCGGTCACCGCGCCGATCGCGATCACGGGCTCGCTGATTTTCTTCCAGCGATAGCCCAGCGCGATTCGCTCGATGGAGGTCACAGCGCCCGTGCCATCGTTGCCTGCGCTCACGAATATTGCGTACGGCAGGCCATCCACTTTGTCCGCAGCGGGATAGAACGTGCGGTCCATGAAGTCCTTCACCGCGCCTGACATGTAGCCGAAGTGTTCGGGCGTGCCGATGAGCAAGCCATGCGCCCACAACAAATCTTCGACGCCCGCGTCGAGCGCCGGCAGCGCACGCAACTCGATTGCCTCGCCCGAGGATTCGATGCCGCGTTTCACTGCGTCCACCAGCTCGTGTGTGCGGCCTGCGGCATGGCCGCCGTAGATCAACAGGATATGCACGGGGTTCATCGCGTCGTTCGTTATCAGTGCCAATGAGAAATATCTACAAATATCGTGCGCGCCGATCGGATCATCGTTGTTCCTATCGCAACACCGCTTGAACGCTGGCGCGGCGTCGCGTGCATGGTAGTCTTTCGCGCTTCCAGTTCAGTCCGTTCCGAGGGATACGCAATGTATACAGTCTCGCATCGTACCCGTGTCATGGCTCGTGTACTGGTGGCGCTGCTGATGGGAGCGGCAGCCCTGGCCGCGTGCAAGCGCAACGATCCAGCGCCGGCGCCGCAGGCCCCCGCGACTCCCGCCTCGCTGATCACTGCGGATGCCAAGACGGCGGCGGCCACCGTGTCGGGCGACTTTCTGCGCGCGCAGATCACCAAATTCTCGGGCGACGAATTCGAAGGCCGTGGTCCCGCGACGCCGGCCGACGAGAAGGCGCGCCGCTATCTGGTCGAGCAGCTGCAGGACATGGGCTTCATGCCCGCGGGCCCGGACAACACCTGGCAGCAGGAATTCGATGTCGTCGGCGTGACCGCGCAGATGCCGAAGCAATGGGCGTTCAAGAGCGGCAGCAAGTCCGCGTCGTTCAAGTGGTGGGATCAGTATATCGCCGGCAGCGGCGTGCAGGCTGAGAGCGGCTCGATCAAGGACGCCGAAGTGGTGTTCGTCGGCTACGGCATCCAGGCGCCGGAATACGGCTGGGACGATTTCAAGGGCCAGGATCTGAAAGGCAAAGTGCTGCTGATGCTGAACAACGATCCCGATTGGGATCCGGCTCTGTTCGCGGGCAATACGCGCCTCTACTACGGCCGCTGGACCTACAAGTATGAAAGTGCCGCGCGCCAGGGCGCGGCGGGCGCGATCATCATTCACACCACCCCGTCCGCCGGATATCCGTTCCAGGTCGTACAGACTTCGTGGAGCGGCGAGCAGGTCGAACTGCCGGCCGAAAATCAGCCGCGCATCCAGGCGAAAGCATGGTTCACCGAAGATGCCGCGCGCAAGCTCGTCGCACTGTCCGGCAACGATCTCGACAAGCTCATCGAGTCGGCGAAGTCGAAGGAGTTCAAGCCGGTGCCGCTGGGCGTGACCACGTCGCTCGACTTCAAGAACGCGATCAAGAAGTCCACCACCGCGAATGTCTATGGTGTGCTGCCGGGGAGCGACCCGAAGGTCGCCGATGAGTATGTGATCTATACCGCGCACCACGATCATCTCGGCGTGGGCGAGCCCGACGCGAAAGGCGACAAGATCTACAACGGCGCGATGGACAACGCGGCGGGTGTCGCGCAGCTTCTGGCCATCGGCAAGGCGTTCAAGGCGCTGCCGAAAGGCGCGCAGCGCCGCTCGGTCATGCTGCTGTTCGTCGCGGCCGAAGAACAGGGCCTGCTCGGCTCGCAGTACTACGCGATGCATCCGACGGTGCCGCCCGGCAGGATCGCCGCCAACATGAATTTCGACGGCGGCAACATCTTCGGCCGCGCGAAGGACATCGTTTACGTGGGCAAGGGCAAGTCATCGCTGGACGCGGTCGTCGACGCGGTCGCGCAAGTTCAGGGCCGCACCGTGACGCCGGATCAGTTCCCGGATCGCGGCCACTTCTACCGCTCCGACCAGTTCAATTTCGCGAAGATCGGCGTGCCGGCCGTATACCTGGACACGGGCACGGACTTCATCGGCAAGCCGGCGGGCTGGGGCAAGCAGCAGCATGAAGACTACGAAGCGAAGCGCTATCACCAGCCGTCGGACCAGATCGACGACACCTGGGTGTTCGATGGCATGGTCGAGGATGCGCAGCTCGGCTTTCTGGTGGGCTTGATCGTAGCGAACTCGGATGAGTTGCCGCAGTGGGTGCAGGGTGATGAGTTCGAGGCGGCGCGGAAGAAGGCGTTGGCCGCAGTGACGAAGTGAGTTTGAGAGGCAGTGTTCGCGCGGTTGTAGTGCCAATACTACCCGCGCCCCCTCCCTAACCCTCCCCCGTCAAGACGGGGGAGGGGACCGGAAGCAGCGGGAGGGGACAGGAAAGAGGTAGCTATCCACTTCTCAATCCGTGCCTTCTCACCCTCCCCCGCTTCGCGGGGGAGGGCAGGGAGGGGGCGCGCTCGAAGCTGAACCCGCGGCCTGGAAATTCTACTGCGCCGCCCGCACGATAAATCCCGCGCGCGGAAAATGCACCGCGACCTCGCCGACCTGCTCGTCCCTGCGCAGTATCACGATTTCATCGCGTGAAATGCTCACCAGCTCGCCGCTCACCGGATCGCGTCCCGTATCGTCCGGCACCGCCTGGACCTTGTCGCCGACCTTGCGTCCGAACGGATCGTGCGCGTCCTCCTTGCGGGATGCCTGCGGCTGCGCTTCTTTCGCAATCTTGAGCGCGTCCTTCGAGTCAAGCTCACTGCGACTGCCGTGGCCGAGCGCCTTCACGCGATCCATCCACGCCTGCAGGCGCGGAAATTCCGTCAGCGGTGGGGATTCGCCGATGTTGACGCGCATGAACCAGCACGGGTGATACGCGGCGCAATCCACCAGCGTCGGGTGCTGGCCGAGCAAAAAGGGCCGGCCGTCGGACAGCATCTGGTCGAACCACTCCAATTGCACGCGGAGTTGATCCACCAGCATCGGTGCGGCAGCCTTCAACTGGTCGATATTGATTTCGCGGCCGGTAAATTTCGCGCGATCTTCGAGAAACGCAGCCGGCAGAGCGCGGCTGGGGAACGCGAGTCCCACGGCCGGCGAGAACAGGTTGCGATCACTCCAGAACGCCAGCGCATTCGCGGTGCCGGCATCGGTCCCGCTGTAGAGCGAGCGCTCGGGAAAGCGGCGTTCGATTTCGCGCAGGATGAGCTGGGTGTCGCAGTAGATGTCGGCGCCGATCTGCATCACCGGCGTCTTGCGATAGCCGCCGGTCAGCGGCATCAGGTCCGGCTTCGGCATGATCATGGGAATGATCACCGAACGCCAGGCCAGCTGCTTGATGCCGAACGCCACGCGCACCTTCTCGGCGAAGGGTGAGGTGGGAAAGTGATGCAGGATGATTTCGGTCACGGGCCGCTCCTTGCTATGGCGAGGTGCGCATGCTAGCACTCGCCAGATTGATCCCTTGCCTAGTCGACGATGAAAAGCGTCGCGCCATGCTGCGAGGAGGAGCGATGTTCGCCGTCGTCGTCCGCGACTTGATAGCTCATTCCAGCTTGCAGTTGAAACTGCCGGCCGTCGCGCAATTCCGTCGTCAAGTCGCCCTGCAGGCACAGGAGAATGTGGCCCTTTCTGCACCAATGGTCGGCGAGATAGCCGGCCGTGTATTCGACCATTCGTACGCGGATGGTGCCGAAAGAGCGAGTGCGCCAGTGAGCGCACCCTCGCTCGCCATGACGTTCGGTGCGCTCGACTTCCGACCAGTCGACGGTCGCGAATGGGATGTCGCTGATGTGCATGTCGATTCCAGGTGATCCGCCAAGGCTGCTACTGTGGCGTGTCGGCGCCGGCGCACCAGCAGCACTTCAAGGCGGGTCGACCAGCACAGTCGCCCCAATTGCGCGCGTCGCCGGCCGGCGACGCTCTTTCGTTGTGCAACCAACGAAGGTTCTCGTGACCCACTGCCGCCGCCAGAAGATATAATTATCCCGCCCCATCGTTTTTGTGACAAAGCACTATCGGCGCGCCGGGGCGAGCTGGTATTTATATGCCACCGCAGCAGACATCGCTTTCATGAAATCCTCGGCGCAGGCAAAACAGAATATCGCTCAGCCCGAAGACACCCTCGAGCCCGCGCATTCACATAATGATCGTCACGCCGCAGCCCCCGCCGGGCCGAGCGTCAATTCCAGCGATAATTCCAGCGTCGCAAAGACCGGCGAATATCCCGGCCTGGACACCACGATCATCAGCGGCGATACCGCGCGCATGCTCAAGACGTTGCTGGGCAATCTCGACGGCATGGTTTACCGCTGTCGTGACGACGCCGACTGGACGATGGAGTTCATCAGCGAGGGCTGCCGCCGCCTGACCGGCTACGAGCCCGGCGACCTGCTGCTCAACAACCGCCTGTCGTACGAATCGATCACGCATGCCGACGATCGCAAGCGCGTGCGCGAAGAGATCCGCAACGGTCTCGCCATCGCCAAGCGCTTCGACGTCGAGTACCGCATCATGCATGCGAGCGGTGAGCAGCGCTGGGTGTGGGAGCGCGGCACCGGCATCTTCGACGCGCAGGGCGAACTTGCCGCCATCGAAGGGCTGGTGCAGGACATCACCGAGCGCAAGGAATCCAGCCATGCGCTGCGCGAAGCCGAGCGTCGTTACTACAACCTGTTCGAGAATGCGCTCGAAGGCATCTTCCGCACCACTGTTGAAGGCCAGTACCTCGACGCGAATCCGGCGCTGGCGCGCATCTACGGGTTCGAATCGGCCGCCGAGCTGATCAGCTCGCTCAAGGACATCCGCAACCAGTTGTATGTGCAGCCGCAGCGGCGCGAAGAGTTCATGCAGCTCATCAAGGCGCGCGGCATCGTCAGCAGCTTCGAGTCGCAGGTGTATCGCAAGAACGGCGAGATCATCTGGATTTCGGAGAATGCGCGTGCCGTGCCGCACGACGACGGCCACGTCGTCTGCTATGAAGGTACAGTGGAAGACGTCACCGAGCGCAAGCTCTACCAGGCGCGCATCGAGCAGCAGGCCAACTACGATACGCTGACCGGCCTGGCGAATCGCTCGCTGCTGAACGAGCGGCTGCAGCAGGCCATTCTCGCAGCCAGCAGTTACGGCACGCGCCTCGGCGTCGTGTTCGTCGATCTGGACCGCTTCAAGTTCATCAACGACAGCCTCGGCCATCACGTCGGCGACGAGTTGCTGCGGGCCATGGCGGAGCGATTGAAGGCGAGCGTGCGCGAGAGCGACACCGTCGCGCGCCTGGGCGGCGACGAGTTCGTGCTGCTCATCAACGGCCACGGCGATCCGGAGGCGGTGGCGGTCGTGCTGGAGCGGATGCTTTCGGACATCTCGCAGCCGTGGACCATCGCGCAGGGCGACTTCAACGTCACCTGCAGCATCGGCGTCGCGCTGTACCCCGACGACGGCGACAGCGCCGACGTGCTGCTCAAGCACGCCGACTCGGCCATGTATCGCGCCAAGGAGCGCGGCCGCAATAATTTCCAGTTCTTCACCGCCGAATTGAACGAGCTCATCACCGAACGCCTGGAGCTGGAGAATCGACTGCGCCGCGCGCTCGAGCGCCAGCAGTTCGAGCTGCACTACCAGCCGCGCATCGACATGGAAACGCGCAAGGTCGTCGGCGCTGAAGCGCTGCTGCGCTGGCACGCGCCGGACTATGCCGACATCGAGCCGGCGCGGTTCATTCCCGTCGCCGAGGAGATCGGTTTGATAGCGCCCATCGGCAAGTGGGTGATTCGCGCCGCCTGCGCGCAGAACAAGGCCTGGCAGGACGCGGGCCTGGCGCCGTTCGTGATTTCGGTGAACGTCTCGCCGCGCCAGTTCCGCCAGGACAGTTTCGTGCAGACCATCGCGGATGTGCTGCACGATACCGGCCTGGAAGCGCGCTACCTGGAAATCGAGCTGACTGAGAGCGCCGTGATGCACGACGCCGAACAATTCATCGCGATGCTCGGCGAACTGAGCGACCTGGGTGTGCAGATTTCGCTCGATGACTTCGGCACCGGCTATTCAAGCCTGAGCTATCTGAAGCGCCTGCCGGTGGACCGCCTGAAAGTGGATCGATCGTTCGTGCAGGACATTGCGACCGATGCGGACGATGCAACCATCGTACGAACCATCATCGGGCTCGGTCACAACCTCGGCTTGAAAGTTGTGGCGGAAGGCGTGGAGACGGCGGAGCAACTGGAGTTCCTGCGCGTCAACGGGTGCGATGAGCTGCAGGGGTTCTATTTCGCGAAGCCGCTCACCGCGGCGGAGTTCGAAGCGCAGACGCTGCGCAAGTAGCAGTAGAGCTGCAGGTTGGCTGCGGAAGCGTAGGAACCGTAGGTTGGGCTGAGTCTTCGAAGCCCAACAATCTTTGCCTGGGTGCCCGCGGGACGGGCGGCAATGCCGATGCGGCGGCTTGAGCTTGGCATGTGGATAGTATTGCCGATCGAAGTCAGAATACGCGAGGCACTCGCGTGTCGCGCGCGGGTTCCGCATTGCGGCTTCACTCAATTGCCAACGCTTACCCATGACCGCTTACATCGGCGCTATCGACCAGGGTACGACGAGCACGCGCTGCATCGTCTTCGATGCCGCGGGCAGCATCGTTGCGACCGCGCAGAAAGAGCACGCGCAGATTTACCCGCAGCCGGGCTGGGTCGAGCACGCACCGCTGGAAATCCTGCGCAACACGCATGAAGTGATCGCGGCCGCATTGGCGCGCGCCAAGCTGACGGCCCGTGACATCACCGCGGTCGGCATTACCAATCAGCGCGAGACCACGGTGATCTGGGATCGCCGCAGCGGCGAGCCGCTGCACAATGCGCTGGTATGGCAGGACACGCGCGTCGATCCGCTCGTCGCGTATTTTTCCACGCAGGGCGGCCGCGACATGTTTCGCGCGCGCACCGGCTTGCCGATGGCGAGCTATTTCAGCGGACTCAAACTGAAGTGGCTGCTGGATCACGCCACGGGCGCGCGCGCCAAAGCGGCGGCGGGCGACCTGTTGTTCGGCACGATGGATTGTTTTCTCTTGTGGCATCTCACCGGCGGCGTGGCAGGCGGACTGCACATCACCGATGTGACCAACGCAAGCCGCACGCAGTTGATGAACCTGAAGTCGCTGCAATGGGATGAGGAGATCCTGCGCACCTTCGACATTCCCGCCGGCGTGCTGCCACGCATCGCGTCGTCGAGCGAAGTGTACGGCGCGATCACGCACGGTGCGCTCCAAGGCGTGCCGGTCGCCGGCATTCTCGGGGACCAGCAGGCGGCCCTCGTCGGACAGACGTGTTTTCAGCCAGGCGAAGCGAAGAACACCTACGGCACGGGCTGCTTCCTGCTGATGAACACGGGCACCGCGCCGGTATCATCGAATGCAGGATTGCTGACGACGCTGGCCTACAAGCTCGGCACGGCGCCCGCGTGCTACGCGCTCGAAGGGTCGATCGCGATTGCCGGCGCGCTGGTGCAATGGCTGCGCGACAATCTCGGCTTGATTCGCAGCAGCGAAGAAATCGAATCGTTGGCCGCAAGCGTCAGCGACAACGGCGATGTCTACATCGTGCCTGCGTTCTCCGGCCTGTATGCGCCGTACTGGAAAGATCATGCGCGCGGCGTCATCGCCGGTTTGACCCGCTACGCCAACAAAGGCCACATCGCACGCGCCGCGCTCGAAGCGACAGCCTATCAGACACGTGATGTCCTCGAAGCGATGGAGCAGGACTCGGGCATCAAGCTCACGCAGCTGCGCGTCGACGGCGGCATGGTGGTCAACGAACTGCTGATGCAGTTCCAATCGGACATTCTCGACGTCGCGGTGATCCGTCCGAAAGTAACGGAAACCACCGCACTCGGCGCGGCGTATGCAGCCGGACTCGCAACCGGATTCTGGAAGAACACCGACGATTTGAAACGCAATTGGGGCGTGGCCAGAACCTGGCAACCCGCCATGTCCAAGGAGCAACGCAGCCGCTTGTACGGATCGTGGCAGAAGGCCGTAACCCGCTCGTTCGGCTGGGTCGAATGAAGGAGGACGCATGAGGACCAGCAAGGGCGCCATCGTGAACTTCACGGGCCAGCTCGCCTGCGAACGGGGCCGTTACAACATCACGGTGAATGCCATTGCGTCCGGCATGTTCCCCTCTAAAATGATGCGCGCACTTAAGTAATACGAGACAGCATGTTCACCGGCATCGTCAAAGGCCCCGGCCGTATCGAATCCTTGAGCCGTCTGCCTGGGCTGGCGACGTTCGACATCCTGCTGCCGGAAGGCGCCGAGAAAGACCTTGAGATCGGCGCCAGCGTCGCGGTGGACGGCGTGTGCCTGACGGTCACCGGGACGATCGGCCGCTGCGCCAGGTTCGACGTCATGCAGGAAACGCTGGCACGAACGACGTTGGGTGAATTGGCGGTCGGCTCGACCGTGAACATCGAGCGCGCGGCACGCGACGGCGCGGAGATCGGCGGCCACCCCCTGTCAGGCCACATCGACGTGGTCGCGGAGGTCGTCGACGTTCAGCAGCCTGAGAACAATCGCGTGCTGACGTTTGCCGTGCCGGCGCCGTGGATACGGTACGTGTTCGCGAAGGGCTTCATTGGCTTGAACGGCGCGAGCCTCACCGTCGCGTCAGTCGACAAGCAGCAATCGACGTTCACCGTGTGGCTGATTCCAGAGACCTTGCGCATGACGACGTTCGGCAGCAAGGAGCGCGGCGCACACATCAACATGGAAATCGAACGTGCCACGCAGGTGACGGTAGACACGATTCGCGATTTCCTCGAAGAACGGCTCGGTCCGCTGCTGCCGCAGTTGGAATCGTTAGTCGAAAAACTCGGTGGCGCAGCGCCGCGATGAAGTATCGCGCAGTGCTGTTCGATTTCGACGGCACGCTCGCGCCGTCGCTGCCTCTGTGGATGAAGGCCTATCATCTGGTGCTGGGCCATTTCGGACTGATGTTGCCCGATGCGGAAGTGCGGCGGCGCTGCCTGTTCAAGGACTGGTCGGTCGTTGCCGCGGACTTCGGCGTGTGCTCGTCGCAGGAACTGCAAGAGCGGGTGCATGAGGGCTTGCGACACGCGTTTCTCGAAGCGCAGCTGTTCCCGCTCGCGAAGCAGCTCGTCGAGCATTGCCGCGCACACGGACTGCAGACCGCACTGGTGACGTCGTCGCCGCGCACCATCGTGATCGACGTGATCGGGCGTTTGCAGCTCAGGGACTCATTCGACTTCGTGATCTGCGGCGATGACGTCGCGAACTACAAGCCGCATCCGGAGCCGGTGCTGACGGCACTCACCGCGCTGAAGCGGTTGCCCGCGGAGGCGGTGATGGTCGGGGACTCGCACGTCGATATTCTGGCCGGCAAGGCTGCCGGGACGAGCACCGCATTGTACCTGCCGGAAGATCATGGGAGCTTTCACAGCGGCGACAAATTGCGTGCGACGTTGCCGGATTACATTTTTGTGGACCACGGGGAGTTGCCGGAGTTGCTCGGGTTGCCGTCCTTCAGCCGGCAGCGTAGGTTGGGCTGAGTCTTCGAAGCCCAACATGTTCTGCCGCCCAGGATAGTTGGGCTTCGCAGACTCAGCCCAACCTACGACCTACGACCACTACGACCAAGGATCATGAGCGGTTCGGGCTCGACGTTCATTCCGCGTCGAGATTGCGCATCACGTGCCGCAGCGAATCCTTCAGCTGCTTGCGTTGTCGCTGCGACAGGCCATGCAGCAAGCGCGCTTCGTTCATTTCGCGGTCGCCGATGCCCTTCCGATAGAGCGCACGCCCTGCGGGGGTGAGAAACAAGTGCGTGCGCAGGCCGTGATCCGGCGCCGGCATGCGCTTGAGAAAGCCGCGCTGCTCCAGCGCATTCACCGCCCGGCTGACGGCGGCCTTGTGTACGCGGCTGACGCTGGTGATGCGCCCCGGAGCCGCCGCCGGTTCGATTGCCAGCACTTCGAATACGCGCCATTCCATCAGCGACACATCCAGCGTCTTGCGCAGGTGACGCTCCGCCAGCACGTCGATCTTGCTGCCGAGCGTGCACATCATGAACAGCGTCGATGCCTCGAAGGCAGTGTCGGCGGTGGATTGCGGCTTGGGCGATTTCGGAGCGCGTGGCATGACTTGGGGGCGGCGGGCGCGGGTAGCTGGAAAGCGCGCAGCATAAGGCAAAGCGATGCGTCTGGCATAGCCGCGGCCATAGTCACATCGGTTATATTAAGGTTGCGATCGCAACCTGATTGCGCTACAACGCCGGGCAATCCCGCCTAATTACAGCTTCAACTGCCCAGCCCGCAGGAGTGTCGCCCCCGCATGAACGCCGTCGCCAAAGTCCCGTTCCGACTCAAGCATCCGCACCGCCTGTTCATCGACGGCCGCTGGGTCGAGCCGGTGCAGGGTGGACGCATCGAGGTTATTGCGCCGCACACCGAAGAGATCACCACCAGCGTTGCCGATGCAACCGCGGCGGACATGGATCGCGCGGTGGCTGCAGCGCGGGGCGCGTTCGACAATGGACATTGGCCCACGCTGTCGCCGCAGGAGCGTGGCGCGTATCTGAAGAAGCTTGGCGCCGAACTTGCAAAGCGCGCACCGGAACTGGCCAATGCCTGGACCGAGCAAGTCGGCGCACTGGCCGTCGTCGCGCCATTCATGGTGGGGCTGGCCGGCGCGATGATCGACTACTACGTTGCGCTCGCAGACAGCTTCGCGTTCGTCGAAAGGCACAAGCCGGCGGACGGGGCAGGTGTGGCGTTCGTGGCGCGCGAACCTGTCGGCGTGGTTGCCGCCATCGTTCCCTGGAATGCGCCCTATCCCATCATGATCAACAAGATCGCGCCCGCGCTGCTCGCCGGTTGCACCGTCATCATGAAGCCAGCGCCGGAGACGCCCATCGAGGCGTACATCATTGCCGAATGCGCCGAGGCTGCAGGGCTGCCGCCGGGTGTGCTCAATCTGGTGCCGGCGCATCGCGAGGCATCCGACTACCTGGTGCGCAATCCCGGCGTCGACAAGGTGAGCTTTACCGGCAGCACGGTCGCGGGCCGACGCATAGCATCCGTGTGTGGCGAGCGCATAGCACGCTGCACACTCGAGCTCGGCGGCAAGTCTGCGGCCATCGTGCTCGACGACTACGACCTCCAAGCCGCGGCGCGCACACTGGCGGCAACCATCGTGATGAGCAGCGGCCAGGTGTGCGCGACGCTGAGCCGCGTCATCGTCTCCAAAGCACGGCAGCCTCAGCTCGCCGAAGCGCTGCGCGCGGAGCTGCAGAGGATTCGTGTCGGCGATCCGTTCGATCCCGCCTCGCAGATGGGGCCGCTGGCCATGCGGCGGCAACTGGACCGCGTCGAAGGCTACATCGCGAAGGGCGTCGCCGAGGGCGCCGCGCTCATGTTCGGCGGCGATCGTCCCGCGCACCTGCAGCGCGGCTGCTACATCAATCCCACGCTGTTCACTGACGTCGCCAGTAACATGGTGGTGGCGCAGGAAGAAATCTTCGGTCCGGTCATCGCGCTGATCGGCTGCAAGGACGAAGCGGACGCGGTGCGCATCGCGAACGATTCCAGCTACGGCCTGTTCGGCGCCGTGTTCACCAACGACAACGACGCCGCCTATCGCGTTGCGCGCGGTGTGCGCACCGGCGCATTGGCCCATAACGCGTTCAAGCTCGATTTTTTCCTGCCGTTCGGCGGCTTCAAGCAATCCGGCATCGGCCGCGAAGGCGGTGTGTCGGGATTGCTGTCGTACACCGAGTCGAAAACCATCCTGCTCGCGGGTGCGCCTTCCTGGGCTGCCGCGAAGCTTTCCTGACGGCGCGAGGAGTAGAACATGCGAATCATCGTCACCGGCGCGTCCGGCGCTTTCGGCAGTTCGGCGGCGCAGGGCCTGTTGGCCAAAGTGCCGGCGAGCGATCTGATTCTGATCACGCGCCAACCGGAGAAACTTGCGCGCTTCGCCGCGCTGGGCGCCACCGTCCGCTACGGCGACTTCGACAATGCGGCTTCGCTCAAGGCCGCCTTCGCGGGCGGCGAGAAGATGTTGATGATCAGCGGCACGCGCGTCGGCAAGCGCATACCGCAGCACACCAACGCGATCAACGCTGCGGTCGCCGCAGGCGTGCAGCATATCGTCTACACGTCATTTGTCGGCGCGACACCCGACAACCCGTCGCTCGCGGTGAAGGATCACACCGCCACCGAGGCGCTGTTGCGCGGTTCGGGCGTGGCCTGGACGGCGCTGCGCGACAGCCACTATCAGGATGCGATCGTGCAGAACATCGGCCCGCTCGTGCTGAAGTCGGGCCGCTGGGCTGCCAGTTCCGCGGAAGGCAAGGTCGCCTGTGTTACGCGCCAGGACTGCATCGATAGCGCCGTCGCCGTGTTGACCACGCCGGGCCATCGCAACACGGTTTACAACATCACCGGCCCCGAGTTGATGACGTACCGGCAGGCCGCGGCGATTCTGAGCGAGGTCGCCGGCAAGCCCGTCGAGTATGTCGTCGTCACTGACGACGACATGTATGCATACTTCGACTCGCTCGGCGTTCCGCGCGAAGCTGTCGACGACAACGTCGTGGCAGGCGTGCCGTGGAGCAGCGACGACATGGTCTCGTTCGAGCGCACAATTCGCGAAGGCAAGTTCGCGGTGATCTCGGACGACGTGCGCAAGCTCACCGGCCACGCGCCGCAGTCGCTGCGCAGCTTCGCGATGGAGCATCGGGCGATGCTGGCGGCGCAGTAAGTTACAGCCAGCCTTTGTTGCGCGCGATGCGTGCCGCATCGATGCGTTTCATCCTTGAGCTGGTTGGCGACTTCGATGCTCGTCATCTCCGGCATCTCGATGTCGGTGATGAATACGTCGGGTTTGTGTTCGCGCACCGCCGCCAGCGCCTCGTTGCCGTTGCAATGACAATTGTCAGGGCTGGGGCGATGCTTTTCGTACCTGGTCGACCTGCTTCGGCAGCACTTCAGTACACAACGCGAAGCGCTGTTCCTGCGCCCGCGATTGCGCGCCGAGCTGGAAGTATTGCTGCGTGAATGCATCGTAGCGCGGCTGAAGATTCTGCAAGGCTGTGGCGCGCGCAGCGCCGGCAAGCGCATTCGCCTGCTCCAGGTCGCGCACAGTCGCGGCAAATTGGTCGAACACTTCCTGCGCGCGCTGCGCGACGGTGCGATATTGATTCGCGGCGTTCAACAGCGTGCGCAGATCCGTGGCTGGCGGTACTGCATCGTCGACGCGGCGCACGCACAGGCCGCGGCTGACCGGCGGCTGCTCGATCGGCGGTGGCGGTTGTTCCGTCGGCGGCGGCGTGGGCAGCGGCTCCGGCGTCGTCGGAATGTCCGTGGCTGGAGGCACCGGCACGGGTGTCGGCTCAGTCGGGCGCGGCGGCTTCGGATCGGGCTTCTTCGGCGGCAGCGGCGGGGGCGGCGGCAACTTGTCGCACTGGTTCAGGCGGCGCGTCACGTCGAATATTTCGCGGTGCACGGCATCGCGCTTCGGTTCGAGCATCTCCAGTTGCTCGACGACGCCCGCGATCAAGCCCAGGTCCATGCCGAACTTGCGCGACGCGGCGATGGATTCGCCCGCCGCCTTGGCGGCCGACAAGCTCGCCTTGCCGATCAGCTCGACCGCGGTGCTGAACGCCGCGGCGGGAATGTTGCCCTCGTTCGCATCCTTGATGATGTCGGCGACACTCCAGATGCTCTGCGCCGTCTCGATCTGGCTCAGGTTCAGCGCGCTGCTCGTGCCGTTCTTGACGGCGCTCGCTTCGCCGACGGTCAACGTCGCGGCGATCAGCTCGGCCGTCTTGGTCGCCAGCGTGATGGTGTCTTCCTTGATGTCCGTCGCGGCGCGCTGGAACTCGGAGTCCGCGACCAGCCGCGTGATGCGCCTGGCGATGTCCTGCTCGCGCTTGATCAGCTCTTCCTGGTGGCGCTGCAACTCGCCTCGCGCCTCGTCGTCACAGGTGGCGATCTCGATCTCGATGGGTGGTCCGACCGGCGCGCCACAAGTCGTCTTGGCCTGGATGCGGGTGCGGCCTTCGCGCACCGGCTGCACGCCGATGGAGTTGCGATTCGTCACGACGCTAACGATGGCGTCGTGCTCCGCCGTGAAGATCAGCAGGTCGCCCGCATCGGCGGGGTTGGACTGGAATGGGAACGTGTAGACCTTGGAGCTCGGCCGGCCGTTGGGGCCGAGCAAGCCGAGTTTGCGAACCGGCTGGCCGGAGTTGATCGACACGAGTTCGACACTCGCAGCCGGCAACGTCGCAGCCGCTGTCTTGCCGTTGTAGGTGTACTCGCCCTTGAGCGTCGCGCGGCCCGGCGCCGCGGCCGTCACCGTCACTGAGCTGCTCTTGGGCTGCAATCCGAGCGTGGCGGCCGGCTCGGCGAGAAACTTCAAGCTGCCGCCCGGCGGCTCCACTTTCGCAGTGACTTCGGTGCTCGCGCCGCGCGGCAGGACCGCACATCCCGACAGGCCGAGCGTCGGCTGCCTATCGTTGCTCTTGTAGCTGAGGATGACTTCGCCGTGATCCACCGGTGTGCCCATGCACATGGTGGCGCTGGAGATCACCTGTCCGCCCACTGCAAAGCGCTTCGTGAAGCCTTTGGTCATTTCCTCGCGCGACACGCTCAGTTCGGGCGTGAATGTGGACACCAGCGAAGTGCGGATCTGGAACACGTTCGATGCCGATACCTGATTCATCTGCAGCGAATTGAAGCGGCAGATGCCGACGTCCTCGACGTAGAAGTCGAAGAAGGGTGAACGCATCGCGGCGTCGTCCTTGAGCGCAAGCACGCCGCGGATCTTGCGCGTGCCGCCGGCCATCGAAGTCTGCAACACGACGCGTCCCTGGTTGTCGCGGCAAGTGATGGGCTTGACGGTGAGCGTGGCCGGCGGATCGACGCGATCCCCTTCCTGCGTGGTATCGAATGCGCTGTAACTGATGAGCTGGTCGCCGACGTTATTGGATTCGCCCGGCAGCTCGCCGCGCCAGCTCAGATACCATTCGCCGCCCTCGCAGTTCTCACCCTCGAACGGCTTGCCTTCGATGCGCAGCTCGACGTGCAGTGGTTCGATGCCGGCGGCCAGCGCATTCGTGCCCAAGGCGCTGGAAATTCCCAAAGACAGTACGGCCAGGGACAGCGCGGCCAGGCGGCGTGCACGAGTGTTCATCGTCATTGTTCTGCTGGCCTGTACGAATGAGGGGCGAATACGGATTTCGACGGTGCGCAGTGTGGCGAGCCGGCGCAAGGGACGAATCGCCCGGAGGAGCCACCGCGCGGCTGACGAAGAGCCATGCCTGGAGAACGGGAAGAATTTCCGCTTGTCGCGGCCCGACTTCGTACGTTACAGTCAGTAACACTACTCCCTGTAGCACACCGATGAAGCACACCAAACCCAATCTAGGCGAGCTGGAACAGCAGGTCATGCAGCTCGTCTGGACGCGCGGTCCGATCACTGCGGATGCTGTGCGCACGCTGCTGGAGCGTGAGTTGAAGGAAGTCACGGTGCGCACGGTGCTGCGCCGGCTCGAAGAGAAAGGGTACGTCACGCACACAGTAGACAACCGTACGTTCGTCTACAGCGCGGCGGAAAGCCGCCAGCGCGCAGCGGCCAAGGCAGTAAAGCGCATCGTCGACTGGTTCTGCGACGGCTCGGTGGACGAAGTGCTGGTGGGAATGGTGGATGCGCAGATGCTCGACAAGGTGCAGCTCGACCGCCTCGCCAAGCGCATCGAACAGGCGAAGAAAGCGAAGAAGACTCGCGACTGACGTTCTGGGTAGGTTGGGCTAAGTCTTCGCAGCCCAACGATTCTGGCGGCGTAAGAAGTTGGGCTGCGAAGACTTAGCCCAACCTACAAGAGGGAAGAAGGATGCTGTCTCTACTCATGGAATCGGCGCTGCGCTCGCTGGCGCTGGGCGCGGTCGTCTGGCTCGTGGTGAAACTGTTACGGGTGCGGCATCCGCACGCCGGGCAGATTCTTTGGCGGCTGGTGCTGCTCACGGCACTGACCATGCCGCTGCTGATGCAATGGCAAGTGCTCATGTTGCCTGCCGCGACGCCGCAACTGCTTTCTATCGCCAGGTTGGATGCGACGCCACTCGCGGCGGTCAGCCTTATAAGTTGGCGCGAAATCGTGTTGGAGCTTTATGTGACCGTTGTCATCGTACTGTTCCTGCGGCAGGCCTTCGGTCTCGTGCGCATGCAGCGCATTCGCCGCGCGGCGACGCCGATTCACGGTGCGTGGACGTGCGGCGACATTCGCGTAAGCGACGCCTTGCGAGCGCCAGTGAGCTTCGGTGCCACCATCCTGCTGCCCGCCGATTACGCGAGCTGGAGCGACGCCAAGCGCGCTGCCGTGCTTGCACATGAACGCGCGCATGTCGCCAATCGGGATTTTGCCTTTCAGTTGCTGGCGCAGATGCACAAGACGCTGTTCTGGTTCAGCCCACTCGCGTGGTGGTTGCCGCGCCAGTTGAGCCTGTCGAGCGAACAGATGAGCGACGATGCGGCGATTCGCGCGACTGGAGATCGCACGGGTTATGCGCAGATCCTGATCCAGTTCGCGCGCGGTTCGGAGCGTTCGCAGGCCGTAGTTGCGATGGCGCGGCCGGCGACTGTCGCCAAGCGCATCGAACGAGTCGTCGCCGAGGAAGAACTGCCGCCGCCGCTCGGCGCGCCACGACGCATGGGTCTCGCCATCGCACTCGTATCGCTGGCGTTCGGCGTGGCCAGTTGCTCAGCTGACAAGCGCGAACAGGTGAAGCCCGCGACCGATGCCACGGCATCTTCTACGCCCCAGCCGCCAACAGCACAGCCATCCACCGCACTGGCGTACGCGCCGCTTCCTGAACCGGTCGCGCCTGCGAACGGCAGCATGCCCAAGAGCAACAAGGCCATCCCGCTGACCCAGCCGCAATATCCGCCCAAGTCGCGGCGCGCCGGCCAAACCGGCACAGTCGTCCTGCAACTGCATGTGCTTGAAGACGGTTCCGTCGACGACGTCCGGATCAAGGAGTCGAGCCGCTACGCGCGCCTCGACTACGCGGCAGCAAACGAAGCGCTGAACTGGCAGCTCGATCCCGGCGTCGTGGACGGCAAACCGCAGGCGATGTGGGGACAGTTTGCAGTCACGTTCAAGCTCAACGACTGACGCGGCATCGATGCAATCCTGGATCAGGCCGTTGCCGGGCGGTGCGGTATTTGTCCGCGCGCGACATCTCTGTCGCTCGATCGCGCTAGCGTCTTTGACTGTGATCACAAGCTGCGCGAGTCCGCCGCATCGCGTCGCATTCGAAGGCTCCAGGCCGGTGCTGGACTGCCCCGGCGATCTCGACCGGCTGTTCAGCGTCTCAGCCGAATCGCTGCCCATCGCGCTGCCCGATACGCTGGTGCGCGATGGAGCGGCGTCGACAGGCGGACAAATTGCGCGGCGCATCGTCGTATCGCTCGCAGCACGCAGGCCGCTGCACGCCGACCGAGTCGTGTGGAGTGCATTGTCGCTGTCGACCTTCGGCGGCACGTTCGCAGGCTGGACGGATTTGCAGACGCCGTACACTGTCGTCAATGCAATCAAGTCGGCTGCGGCCGGGGCGCTTTCATCACCGACGCATGGCGACGCAGCCGAAGCAGCATCGGTTGCGTTCGCGCCGGGTGAAATCAAGGTGATCCGCTCGGCACGCGGCAAAGCGGACTTGAGCGGCACGCTCACGTTGGACGTCGTTGTGATGCCCGGCGGCGCAGAAGTTGACGACACCGTGATGCGCCTGACGCAACTCTGGAAGAAGGACGGCGCGCCATTGCCACCGGACGACGTCAAGTTCGAGCTGGCGCGCGCTCGCCATCCGCCGGGCTACGATGTCGTAGATGCAGGCGTCGAAGTGGAATTCATCGTGAACCGCGGCAAGCGTGGCGATGAATGGGGCTGCATGGCCGAGAGCCGCGTGACGCTCGTCGACCAGGACGCGGTGCGCCAGCCGCTTTGGGATATCGGCATCGCCGCTTCATCGAACGGCAGGCGTAACTGGTGGCTGGCGCTCGCCGCTCCGGCGACCGGCGTCATCCGCCTGATATTCGAATCGCCCGCCGCCGCGAATGCGTTCACGCAGTGGGTGAAGGTGACTCATGCCACCGGACTCGGCCGGTACTCGCTGGGGGTGATCCAGCCTTCGATACCGAAAACCCAGCGACCCTTCGCACCCATCGACCTCGCGGCGCTGCAGACCTTCCGCGCACTCGCGCCGGACGAGCTGGCCGCGCTGAAGGTCGGCGCACTGGGTGAAAATTGAATGGGCGAAAACCAACTTCAGATTCGACCACGCCTGCGACGATCTCGCCAACAGATGCAGGAATCGGGCATGCTGCCGCGTCCTTCGGCATCGAGGCGAGAGGTGCAAGCATGCTGTATTCCATTCTGATCTACGTCGACGAAAGCCGCGTCGACGCCATGAGCGTGGCTGAGGAAGAGGCGCACGTCGCCAAGCACATCGTGATCCACGACCAGCTGGTGGAGCAGGGGAGGATGGGCCCGGTCGTGCGCCTGATGCCGACGAGCACGGCGGTGCAGGTCAGGACGAAAGGCGAGCCCATGCTCATCGACGGTCCGTTCGCCGAGACCAAGGAACAGTTCCTCGGCTTCTACATCGTCGACTGCGAAACCATTGAGGAAGCCATCGCCGTCGCGCGTTCGCTGCCCAGCATCGGGACGATTTTCGAGGTGCGGCCGGTGAAGCTGTTCTTTCCGGGGAATGGGTTGAAGCAGGTGGGTTGATCTGGGCTACGTCGTTGCGCGCCCCCTCCCT
>Ga0307509_10001451_pt1 | contig 40074 bp, 37 predicted proteins | sample 10_EM_MG_FD_202245 | JGI IMG/M metagenome (GOLD analysis project Ga0307509, IMG submission 202245) | Populus trichocarpa ectomycorrhiza microbial communities from riparian zone in the Pacific Northwest, United States - 10_EM | ecosystem: Host-associated > Plants > Roots > Unclassified | place...
ATGCAAATAAGGGTGGCATGCGACCAAAGACCTGGTCTTCCGTTGCTACCACCACCCAACAGACTAGACTGCCTATGGACGAGGTGGCTGCCACTGCGGTGGCTGTGTTCCCCGACCTTAAGATACCGATGAAGCCGTCCAAGCTCACTCAGGTCACACCGGAGGACGCGGAGTCCTATGTAAAGGCCAAGGAGGGGGTAAGGAAGAGGATTTGGAAAAAGTGGGTGGATTGGGACTATCCGCCCTATTACGAATATAGGCCCATATTTCGGGACTGCTGGAGTTTTATGACTCTGCCGAAATTCCAAGCTGGGAGGATTCACCAGATGAGGGCGCACAAGAGTTACCTTAATGCACACACGGATTGGTCGAACCAAGAAAGGGATGTCACATGTGGTAGATGTGGGACAGAGCCTGAGACATTGGAACATGTTGTGAAGTGCCCCGCGCTGTCTAGTGCTAGATGGGGGTACCCGCCGGATTATTTTGACGTGGCTCCGGATTCGGAGACATGGAAGAGAGGAAAGAAGGGGCTGGCTCGTGTTAAGGGTTTGGTTTCTTATGTGATTGGCAACAGGATTAACTTTCCGGTGAGGGGGGGTTTTTTTCCTTTTACGCGCAATGCCGATTTGGCTTCATGATGTACTAAATTGTTTTCTACGATTAGTGTGAGGAGTGCTGTGATGTTTTATCATCTTATATTGTTATAGGGGTTGTTAAGTTTCTTTTGTTATTAGGGTTTTCAGGTCATACCTCAGGGTCGATACCATGGATTTTCCCGTTAGTTAGCTACAAATAAACCGAGGATTTAACAAAAAAAAAAAACAAACGAGTACTTCTAGCGCCGTACTGTACCTGTGTGTGTCTCGGGGGGTGGGTATGTGGGTGCTGTGTTGTGTGCACGCACGGGTGTGTGGGTGTGGGTGGTGCGGTATTGTGGCTGCATAGTAGATAGTCTAGATAGGGTAGGGTAGGGTATATATATGATTGACTGATTGACTGATTGAACAAGGTACTCGAGTATGGGGTGCGGTACGGTGCGATACGATTTCGATTCGATACGATACGGCACGGTGTAAATAACGGTACATACAGTAACTGTGCCAATGGTTAAGGAGAGAATTGGGGTAGGGGTAGAGGGGGTAAGGGGGGATTGCAGAAAATTCCTTTAAAAAAATTTCTGTATAAAATATAATACTGTATGTACGGGAATGTAAAACCATCCTGGTTTGTAAATTGTGGCACTATATTATACTATGCTCGTACCATTGGTAGTCTACCGGTATCATATAAGTAAGGAAGAGTGCCTAGGTTTATATGTCAGTCTGTCTGTCAGTCACGGCACCGGCACCATACTATAGGAGGAGGAGGAGGAGGATGAACAGATGGGGCAGTGTTTTTCCGCTTTTTTTTTTCTTTTTTTCTTCACTCCCTTCCCCCCCCCCACCACCCCACCACCCTCGTCTCGTCTACAGTACCATAGTTAGATTTTGTTTTTTTTTATCTCGATTTTGGTTTCGGTTTGGTTGGCTGATTGATTTGGAGATTTTTCCGATGGGTTTATGGAATACCTTAATGTACCAGTACTGATGCGGTATGTTAGCGCAGAGCAGGGGAGGGGTACTAATACAACGTGATATTGTGGTTTATTAGTACCAAACTATCATACCGGTAGTTAGTTACAGTAGTCTACTACTACCAACCCCTGCCGGTAAGTAGTATCACAGTTTAGACGTAGGTACTGTACTGTACTGACTAACCAGATATCGACCATCGTGGGCCGAGTAGACCATATACATCTACCTACGAAGCTGGAGACGAAGGAAGGGGTGGTGCTGGATGTATGATACAGTGCTGTATGTAATGTAATGTAACCCGTTGACCGTGTATCTGGAATAAGGTCCCGAGCTGTGATGTTTTGCAGTGTGATGTGATATGATAGGATACGATACGATACGATTGCTACTCAAATTCAGTACCGGTACGGCTACTACTAATACTCGAGTACTGTGTCAAGAATTGTCATATGCAACTACGGTAGGATTCCTTCATTCATCTACGCCATCATCTATGGTACTGGTATCTTGCTTGCAAAAAAAAAAGAAGGGTCAAAAAATTGTTTCCTGCAAATGTGAAGGGAAAAAAAAAAGCCCGTCTAATAAAACTGGGTTCGTCGGTTAGTTTCACCTTACCTTGCATCTTGAAAAACTCTTCCCTACAATCCTGGGATGGTAATCATGGACTTCTCCCTATCACTTTCTCCTCTTTCCTACTCACCCATCCACCCATCCATCCATCCCTCCCTCCCTCACCCCCATCCCTCCCTACCCTGACCCCCAAATGACAAAATGGCTGCTTACCATGACAGTGCATAGGGAAGAAAAAAACTTTTCCAACCATTCCAACCAACCCAACCAAGCCCCTCTCCGTTCCCCTCTCTGCTCTCTTGCCTACCACCCAGGACCATACTGTGGCCCAACCCACTCCCAATCAAGAAAGGTTCCGGCTCCGCCCGTGCCTACCGTAACATGTCCGACAACCACCACGACCTCCACCTCCACCTCCACCACCACCATCAGTAAAAGGGAAAGAAGGTTGCAATCATACTGTTATTAAACTAGACTAGACTAGATTAAACCGTAGTGAAAATCTTTTCAATCATAGAAAAGCAATTCGCAAACACAAGGAAAACGCGCTCCTGGGTAAACAGGATAAGTGCTGGCTCTCCTCCTCTTTCTCCTGCCCCTTCTCCAACGTGCGGCTGCTTTAGGTTAGTGTAGCTGTGCTCTACCGGCCCCCATCGGTCAGTCTAGTATCATAGTTCAATATCTTTTTCGATTTTTTTTTATTCGAGTAGGGTAGGGAAGGGTTATGGAAAGAAAAGGATGAAGTGTGGTGCGTGTGGAAATGTGCGGTGAAAGCACTTTTTCCCTTTTCCCTCCCCCTAGCACACCCCCGAAACCGAATCTCCCTGGCGAGGGTGTTTTATGTTTGATAGCTTCCTCGGCTTTCCCACCACCCGCTCTCGGATGTCCCGATCCCATGCGGTAATCAAAGTGTGGAAGTTTTTTCAGGGCCGATACTATATCCCCACTTCGTACGTGCTTTTTTCACAGCCGGAATGTTAGTCGCCACAGCTCTTGATCGCAGAGCTAACTCACTATGGGCTATGGGAAGTGATCAACCAATTCATTGCTGAGATTCCTGCTTTTGACGTTTCTCTTTTGTACTGCTATCTCTGGAACTTCCTACATTCTGTACCAGACGCAGCTTTGACAAGTTTGGATGTATGCATGCGTAATGTATTGAAGCATGATGGCTACTCCAAGCCAGAACCTGAATTTTTCCCCCAATTTTTTCCAAGATATATATATATATATGAATGAATGAATGAATATAAATTATCATGCCGGAGAGCGGCCGCGTGGGGCGGAGTCCGGGTTGACAAGGGGGACATCGCTTTCGTCCCGCCCGCTCCCCGATATGCAATGAAAGTTGCATAGAGCAGTGAAAGTGAAAAGAGGATATGCTCTAGACTTCCTACAAAGGTCAAGAGAGAGAAAAAAGGGCCGGTTGAGGAAGTGAAGGAGAAAAAAAAGGGATTCACGCATGAAACTCGATTTCAGCCGCCACATTTCCGATCTCCGGCCTTAATAGACCATGGTACTTTATCTTTGTCGTCCCTCTTTTTTCCACTGGCGAGGCTTTCAACGATAAGGAATGTGTGTGGCCAAGTCAATCTTCGATGGTGCAACCAACCTGCTTATGGCGGGATAGTTCTGATGCTCCTCGAGGATAGGTTGTGTGTTCTTATCAACATAGCCCAATGAGCCAGAGGTAGTGGTGGTGGCAGACGTCCGGGTATGTAACCAAACAATTCTATAAAAAAATAAAAAAAGTGTTTCCAACCGATCCAAGTGATATCGCCGCAGAGTGTAGGTACCGAGAAGGTGCTGAGTGCTGACACCCCAAATCGGAGCCCTGGCTCGACCACCCTTCTTGGAGATATCTACAATAATATTATTAAGCTGACATTGTTGGAAATATCTGGGACTGCCCATACCGGACGAAGGTTTGGGGGGGGGAGGTTGCCAACTGATACCAGTTTGAATGCTGCCTTTCTTCCGCCGGCGAGCCGTGAATGTATGATTCGCGGCGGGCTAAGGGCCCAGAGCTCGCGGCATCCACAGGACCCCCGCCGACCACCCCCCCCCCCCCACCTCCCTACTACCCACTTGACAGCATATTGTCTGACCCTTAATCTGTATGCAGATTTCGCAGATTTTTTTTAGCCCAGTTAATCATCTTGCGTTAACCCAAAACCTTTACCGAAGGTAGTATGCCTAGGGAACTCTTTCTCTAGCCTAGCATGTAGAGCAAACATCTACATGGTTGGCATGCTTGAACTATTCCTAGTCTCGGGGTACTCTAGTGAACTGAACGGCGACAAATGTAGACCAAGGGATAGGCTCGGCCCGTGGATCCATAGTGTCATGCAGTCGAGCGTGTAGCCTATAAAGAACCGCCAAGACGCTTTCTCCATCTTGCTGTCATCTCCAAATATTCAGCTCAACAACCTCCCAACTTTTGTTTTGAACTGTGTCTGACTGCCACGTCCGACCTCTTTGTTACGGTATTGCCCTTCGATCATTAGTTAGAGGATCCTAATAGCCCTAAGACTAAATATAATAAACATCCGGTCGGGCATCCGGTCCCTCATCGATCGCTCGAGAGCCTGGAACCCCCCAAACACATATTAATTAGCCAGTGCAAACAGGGGCGGAACAGAGGACATTGGTGCGACCTTGAGGTTGGCTCTACTGACCTCTCCCGCTCCCACATGCCTAATCACCCCACCCCTCTCCTTTCCGGGGGCATGTTGGACGTCTAAGGCTGCCGATATTCGAGGGTCCACCGGGATATGTGGCATGTAGGATAAAACACATGTTGATCGAATGCCTCGGTACTAGGTTATTGTTTGCTGGATTTTTCGCCGTCATACATAACTGCAGGAGGTTAGGGGTTGGGCAATCAATCGTGTTTCCTATGGCAAGCGTTTGCTCCTCCGATAGTTGTTTCCTAGGTGTTTCCGTTTGCGCAGTCTGCCCCTTGTAGCCTTAAGATTCGCGCATGCATAATTCTCAATCGGTCTCCTTCGGTTTAGGTTAGTATGTTTGGCAGACTAAAGCGAGAGCCATGTTTATCTGGTCGCCGTTGGGACATTTGTATGGAAGTTGCATCATCGAATACTGTATGAGTAACTTAGTCTGGGCAAATTGCGACACTCGCGCTCCACTGACCTGTCGATCGGAAAAATTGTAAACCCACCTACCATTAAGGTTTCCATATAGGGTACCATAGGGCTTAGGTGAATAACCTAATCGTTTAGATTGGGGTTACGAAAACATTTTCCTACCTTTTGTGCTTGGGAGGGAGAAAATAAAAATAGCATCTAGGACAACCCCCAGTCAAGGTTTCGGTCTGACCTTGGTTGAGTTACCTCACTTATAGGAATTTCGGTCGATAGTTTCAAGAAAGTAGCTGTCACGATATTGTATAAAATTTGGAGGACTTGCATTCTGTGGCCCATGGTGCCGATATATTATCAGGCATATAATCGGCCCGCTGCGCATTATCTCGGCGGTTTCTCCTCCTGGGGACATATAAGGGTATTGTCCTGGCGACAAGCTTAGATAACCAACCGCAGATCCATTTCGGGTATCGGAAGCTGCTACAGGCAGATGCAGGCTTATAGCCTTGAGTCCGTCCAATTCATAGCTGGTTCCACAAAAGTTATCATATGCGAATACCCTTTTATGGAGATCTGTATCACTGAATATATTTTTCCACGTGCACCCCCTCCAGTTCCCTCAAAGCAGGTTTTGTAGCATGCCATTGACACCTCGAATAGTGGGGTTTTAATGCGACCAATCAAAACTTGAACCAATCTCAAGGGATGGTGTAAGGCGGTGCTGCGCTGAATCAATAGTGCTGCTGGTTAAATGACTGCATCATGATATCTGATCTGAGGGGACGCAAGCCATAACCACTACTCCAGTACCGGCATTCCCTACAGATGCATCATGCAAGGCGCGATACCCATCGTGACGATGTGGAGATGTATTGCATGTTACCATTGTCTTTTTGCAGCCGCCTAGGGTTGGCTTGGTTGTTTTCTTCCGGTGGACGGGTAGGCTGTGTTTAGGCCTTTAAAAATACCAGTCCAATTGAAATTACTGCTAACGAGTCGTTCCCCGTAGTGCTCCAACTCATGAACTCATTCATGACAAGAGCAGTGGCTCAGGTGATCTGCTGCGAGATAATATTATTAGCGAAGGCAAACTTTAGCCATGATTGACCACTACTCACCACTAACAAGCATCGGTTTAGTATCAGTTAACAGCTCCAGCTAATCTCACCACAGAGCATTAACAATTCGATTATTCAAGGACCATGCTAGGATCACTATGTGTCAGTGGCTCTTATTTTAAACCCATCTGGCCATGACTAATACACTGATATTTCGAAATCAGCAGTCACCAGCATATCGAGTGAGAATTGGAATTGTTGGCGGCAAACCGGGCATTGATGTCTTTCGCCAAAGTCCCCACGCGCACATGGAAAGAGTCTGCAACCAGCCCTCAGGATTTGGTCTTGCGGCCTGAAATCTCTTCCGCACTGCTCTAATGTGGGGGAAAACTCCGACAGTCGAGAGGAGCTGAAGAGTGAGGGGGGGAGAAGGAGGGGGGAAAAGGGGAAAAGGAGGCGAACGAGGATCTTTATGCAGGAGAATGTAGAATAGAACTGGAGCTCCTTTCACGCCTAGGTTTGTGCAATCAGTTCTGCACCCCGTCCATGCCATGGGACGGTTAGGCGAACGAACTTGTAACCATGCACTACTATTCATGTTTCCCTTCCCCACGTTTGCTTTTTCATTAGCCTACCTGCCAGTGCAATTGAAAATTCAGCATCAAGTATCGGGCGCCCAGGCCGCAGTATTAGAATCTTCGGGTTCCAGCATAGTGGGATGTGTATCGAAATCGAGCCTAGATGTGGGGGGTTCGTGGCCAATTGGTTTTGGACGTTGATATAATAATAAGGGTAGCGGGGTTTATAGGGTAATGTGGAGTTGAGGAAGGTTTATATGTGTTTTTTTCTTCTTTTCACATGTGGGGTACCTCATATTGTGGCCGCCCCCATATAGTGAACTACAGCATTTCAGTGTAGCTGCCCGATATACTGTAGGGGCATTTCTGTCTAATCCTCAGCATGGGCACGAGACAGTTTATACCTCATGTGATGTATTGGAGGCTAAATTGAGAACTAGAAGTTATCATGAGTGGTAGTCTTAGGAAGCCGGCTACATATTACTGTGGAATGAGAAGCCTATACGCGTTACCTCAGAAGTGCTACTCAGCTAACCACGTATCAATATCAAGCTAGTACCTGTTCTCCCTTGTTATATGGACTGCAGTTCGCAACAGTTGGTATCATATATGAGGTTTTTGGCGTTAAAATCGGTCATTTCATGCTCGCAAAGCCCGGAAAGACTCGCCACAAATGCAGGTATCACAAGCTTTTCGCGATTCCTGCATCTGGGACAGCTCTCGGGCTAGAGTCGATCCGCTCGTAGGCAATGGAGATCAGTGGGGTACAATATTACACAGCATTATACAGCAATGAAACTGACACAGATGGTGTAGTTTTTCCGATGCACTATGTTCCCCTGTAATATGGGAAAGGGTCCGGGAACAATGCTTTCCCTGTGCTCAGTATTGGGGATTTTCTTCTTTCTCAGAAGCATATTTAGCTGGGCTTGTTCTTTTTCTGGTAGATCCTGATTTCTGATATATGATATCAGGAACTTTTCACACAAAAATATCATAGTAGAATTATAGCTCCCGAGTGTTCCTCTTGCCTGAATAGCAGCCCTATCGACCAATGATCCGCCAAAAATAGAGCGCCAAATCATTATTTTGTAACCATATAATCACCAACCACAGGAAGCACAAGCCCCCTTATAACTAAGCCTCTACCGCCTCAGGTACCGTGCAGGATGATGCATAAATTCCCTAAAGCAGCGAAAATCGCCTTCCGTCCCATCATAACTAGCACAGGCAAAACTCTTCTTACATATGATGAACACATGTCCCCGGGAGTCACTGTTTTCCTTCAAGCCATCCCGAAAAGGAAAGGACTGGACTGGATTTGCGGTTTTAAATATCAACCATTAAAACCGTATCCAAAGCGTTCACCGCTGTACCCGCATTTATAACTACAGCAAGAAACTCGTGACAAAGTCGTGATTGGGGGGGACAAATTCCCCAGGGAACTCGTGTGTGTACCTTGTACAAGTAGGTTTACGTTCTCTTGATACTGCTCTCGCCACCTTTTCCGCTAATTTTTTCGCACTCCAAAACGGACCGGGCAGATAAGTGCATGTTGGTTGGTTGGTGATAACAGCATTATTATTACAGTTTGCCCTAACCCGTATCATGCGCCTTATGAAAAGTTTTCTCCGATTCCAGCGCAAACAAACACACAGCACATTATTACGCGTCCAACACTTCCAACCAAAGACAGCAGAGACCAGTTATATGATTTTCACCTCAGATAATAACCTACCCCACGGACAGTATCCTGGAGCCCAGCCTGTTTATGCACCCGGCCCTTGGTAACCGTTGCTGGCGCATCTACTTGAGTATAATGACATGTTCCAAACTCTCCATAGATACCCCATGCTTCGAGACTAGTTTCGTAGATCATTGTCTGAGATGATTGTTGGCGAGGGTGAGGTCTCCGGCAGAATTTTATCAGTCAAGGCGCATATACTTGTGAATGAGATCGACATATCACAAAACCACGGTGGGCAACTGGAGGCTGGATTTCCATATTTGAGCTTGGAGAAGTGTTTTCTCCGGTGCGGGCTAGCACCGACTTAGGGTGTGCCTAATTGCGATTACAAGAGCTCTTGCCCAGTCGCAGAGCGATGCCTATGAGAGGAAATCTCAAGGATTCTATGGCCGTTGTTCAGTGAAAATTCCCGACAAACGGTCATTTCTGATAGGCAGTTGAGTTCAAAAAGAGGCGCACACTTGGCTATTCTTTCTCAATGCCAGCAAGGGTTATAATATCCCCTCCATCTCCCTGGCGAAGCCGTTCACTTGACCAAGAACATAACATCCCTTTGTTAAAGACATACGGGTAGGCCACTTTGTAAGAGTTATGCTGATGGCCTTGTGCTGCAATACGGTACTTTACGTCATCATTCTCCCTGTTATACTCGAGTACAGTACTCGTACAGGGTGAAAGGGTTTGAGAAAAAAGAAAAGGAAAAGAAAAAATCTGGGGTGTGCATGAAAACGATCAATACCTCGTGGCGATTGGCGCCGTGGTAATCCGAGGGTATGGACGGGGCCATTCGTTTATGAACAGTGTTATTGGAAAGATGACTACCGGTACAGTAGCTGACTTCTCCTCCGAGCGAGCCCTCGTGCTCTGTGTTTTCGCCCCGAAATGCACTCATCATAGGGACGTACTCGAGTACCGTACCTAGTTACCACCCCAAAAGATTTCGACCCAGAGCAGAGAAGACTACGTCAAAGCTACATTTTGCTTTAGAGCACTAACGCTGAGCTTAATGGCCCGGGGACCTGAGGATGGTGCAACAAAAAATAACCTATTGTAGGAAAGCGATTTGCCCTCAAAAAAAAAATCCCCTGAAAACTGGATGAATTAGTTCTTGAGCGACTAAAACACTGCGAGCAGATATCGTCTCAAACTTTTAATAAATTCACCGGTTTCTTTGATATCTTAGGTCTACTAGAGTTCTGGGGGCAGCCGGGTTTTCAATCTCACATCCACATCCCTAGGAGAACATCTGGCTCACACCAAAACCCAGTATGATAGCTCTTTTTTGTTTTTTGTGCTAGATTTATGGTAGGACTTTGGGCACGTGGCAAGCACCCCCCAGGGCACAGCTGCTGCACGCGAGAAGCAAATAAAAATCCAAAAGCACTAATATAGGAAAACCATCTCAATCCTGTCCAATGTCCTTCCCAACTTCAGCCCTTTTCCCGATACGGAACCAATCACACATTCATCTTCCAAACTGAGAAAAAAACATATGTAAAAGAATAACATGACCAGGCCAGTATGCGCTAGGATAAATGCAGGAAATTGTGAAAACCAATAATACTATTAATACTTTACTGTCCTAGTTGTAAGATAACAGGAAAAGCTTTTCTTGGTTTCGGAATCTAAAAATCTTTGATATTTATTGTCCAAACCAGCTTAAAAGTACTAGCTAATTGAAAGTATTAGTCCTTCCACTCCTGCTATGCAAAAAAATACCTTTAAGTACAAGAGAAGGAGATAAGTATTTTAGCAATTTAGAGATAATTTTAATTAGATATTGTAGTAGTTTTTATCTTCTAATATCATAGAATATAGGGAATTCTAGAAGAGAATATTCAGAGATAGCTTTCAGTAAGGTATATATACTAACTATAGTTATTTATCCTATCTCCTGGATCCATAAGACATGGCAAAATCTCTCTCATGCATTAGCGCAGAAGGTTTAACCTCTTATGGTAAAATAGTCATGTTATTAACAGCCTCCAATATCTAAAGCAGATACCTAAGCAGTATTAAAGCTTGTGAGCCACGTGACTATTTTACCATAAGAGGTTAAACCTTCTACGCTAATGCATGAGAGAGATTTTACCATGTCTCATGCAACAAAGAGACAAGAAAGTCTTTTCAGAATACTTACACAGGTCCAAATTCATTGACCAGGTAGAAAGATGAGATTTTCTCTATGTATTTTGTAGTATTAAACTGTTAATTAGACTAGTCTGAATAGAAGGATACAAATTAGGTCCAGAAAATAAAAGAGATAGAGCTTGCACCAAAATACAATACTCAAACTCTAATATCATGCAAATACAAGACTGTACAAGAAGTTATAGAGCATTTATTTATGGTTAACTAGCAAAATATTGCCTCCAATGACCTGGTTAATAGTTCCCACCCTTGTACTTGCGATAACACCAACACAAAGGTTTCCGGGCACCGATTCGGCCTGTGTTCTCCCATCCTGTGCCAATGAAAGCTTTCCCCCAATTATTAGCACCATGTCGATTATAGCATCAGAAGCGCAAGCACAGTTCCAGGAGGCTAGACATTGACTTACCCTCGCCAGCGTCATGGCAATGTCTAAACACCCTCTCAGAAGGAGTTAATTTAGTCTAACGAACAAAATAATCCCTAGCTTTTACCCATAAATCTTCCCTCGCACTTGTAACCAGGACAGTATGCTCGCAGTTAGGGTTATCTCAACGTGGCTCAACGCCTAGCCTTCCAGAACCGTGCCCAGGATGAGATCAAATGTCTGAAAACCGCAAATGCCAACCATACTTGTATACCTACTCAACGACCCCCCAAAAAAAAAACCAATTCTAAAGACACAAAAAAAATAACAAAGTAACTTATCATAGTTCGTACTAGTACCATAGAGGAGGTCCAAATACACTCAGTGGAAAGCCTTTGAGGTTTTTTTTGTTAGGCTGTTTAGTCTAATACTGTGAGCCCAGCTGTTCGTCTCGTTCCAGCCCCTTATTATCACTCCAAGTATCATGCATCTTGAAATATGCTCACAGTGCTGTACTCGTACAAGGTCCGGTAAGAAGTGATGGAACGGTTATTTAGGGGTAAAGAGCCAAATATTTCCCTGTTCGCTTGGGTAATAAGTGCAGTGCTTACCCTTGCAACCCAAACCTCCATATATATCCTCCACTAAATCTATCAATGATGCTTCCCTCGCCAAACCACCACTTCCGCCAGCTCATACCTATCGTGAGAGCCTATTGCAGTCTCCAGCCCAACCAGAAGCTGAGCCGCACAGCTACATTAAGTGGGAATGCCTACTTGTAGATTGAAGAACTTTCTAACATTAAAACTGCAACCCTTGGCAGCCTATTCCGGATGACAAGACTGGCCATCACCAACTTGTTGTGATTGCGATTTCCTGTCGGAACTCTTTTCGAGATCTGAAAAAAAAAGAAAAAGAAGGAAATCCCCCATGGTGACCAGGCGCGGGCTTGGATATCTCTCTTGGAGCCGTCACATGGAGGGCCCGATCAACACCAGCTTGGGCAATGCTGCTACGACACGACATACTATTAACACTTTCTTGTACTGTACTCCCGGGTGCTATTTTATTGTGTTCTGGTACCGTACAATACAGTCCTGCACTACCGGTAATTGTAATAGAGTCAGAGCAGGTTTGGCTCGACCAACCAACCCCATGGGGCTGTCCGCCATTGTTATCAAAGCAATTATCCCGTGTTATCATATCCCAGAGGCGAACATGTGTAAACGCCTCAAGCGCAGGAGGATGTGAATGGTGGGTATCGTGCTCGAGTACAAAGCTAGTTTCTTTTTGCAACCAACCAGGCTGTTTGAATATATGCAATGCTCTAGGGAATTGGTAGCCAGTACTGCACTCTGCAGATCATTCACTCGACTGCTCAATAGGAGAGAAGGATGCTAAAAGAGCCGTCACTCCACATATTCCGCTATTCTGATAGCAAGAGCTTAGTTTGTTGCGCAGACGGGGCCAAGTCTGCCTGTGATAGGTCTATCTTGTTCACAAAGCGGCCCACTCGACCAAGGAGATATAGCATACAGTATCTCTAGCGTTCTCACTGATGGAGAATATCTACGAGTCTTTTTTGCTGTTCAACACCACGTCTACAACTCAGCTATGTATGAGTCTCCGCTGCCACCGTTGACTGCCGGTGTTTTACCGGCGTCCGTTAAGGCCGTTAAGTAATCAGAGCGTAGTCATGTAGGAAGAAAGAAAAAAGGAAGGAAAACTTGATTCCCCAGCCCAAAGGAACCTTTCACGAAATCTACACTTTTACCCCGCCCTCTCTTTCAGTCCTTCGAGGAGAATAATCAAAGGGGAAAATTAGTATTGTTCCCCAAGTGTGCACTAGACAATGTTGGAAATATTAACCTCTCATGGTCCTACCAATCGAGGTCCGAGTACAGTACACATCCAGTGTGTGTACTTTATGCCGAGGTGAGGTCTTGACTAGATATACCCGACCAAGGACATAGCATTCATCGCATATAAAAGACCATTAGCAGTGACCACAAACCCCCTATAGTATATACGAGTACAGTCCTGCACATCCTCTGGAGCAAGAATCATGCATTCCGTCTCCCATCCCCATCGTTCCCATCTTTCGACCTGCGAACCTGAAGGCGGCCCCGAGTGATGCCCCGTGACACACTCCCGAGCGTGCCGCGACGCATACAAGGGCCCCCGGTGGGGCGAGCTTTACCCGCATACCCTCCACAAGTCCGGGATACCTCCTCGGCAAGTGGACAAAGTTGAGAATACCTCGGGGATCGGCACACAGCCGCGACGACCCAGCGGATCGAACAAAAGTGGAAGCACTCGGCGACAGGAGGATCAATTGTTTCCAGAGTATCGTGGGGCAGAGCGTAAGGTATATATGATATTGGTGACGTTCCGGGGTCCGAGTGTGGTGGTGGTGATGGAGGGGGCGCATTCTTGATGGTTGGCAGGTATGAATGGGTCATGCTTTTTCACTCGTTTTCTTTGCATCGTGTTTGATCGCGCGGCGGGACTGAAGGTGAAGGGAAGTGAATTAATATGGATATTGGTAGGAATGTACAATAAAGTTGGTAAGGATGAGAATATGGGAGGGATGATAGGAGGAGAGAAAGAGAGGTGGAGATGGCTGAAGGAAAATTAGGTTTTCGGTTCCGTTCTAGTATACAATTTATTGCCACAGGGCCTGTTTTCTCTTCCACTTTGCGGATAACACATATCCGTAGAGAGAAATTTGGTGGCTATGACATGAAATGAGATGTTAAGAACTTGTACATGAATGCAGAGAAGAAAAGTCACCTCCTTTCCTTATTTTCCCCTCTCTCTGCCCCACCCCTCTAGGACCCCCTAGCTCTGAAGAAGTTATCATCTTCTTCATATTCATCATCGTCGTCATCATCATCACCATCATCCAACCCCCTTCCCTCCGCAACCTCCACTTCAACAACTTCCATCCGGGCGCCCATGATAGGGTGCTTGCTCTTGAGCGCCTCCCTCCGCTCTTTAAGCCTCAAAACCCTCTGCTCTAGGCTCTCCATCTCCTCAAACTCGTCGAGTAATTTTTGCTTGGCATCCTCTTCCTCCCCGTTGCCATACTCATCCTCATCATCTGCCCGCTGCTCGTGCTCCCCCCTGGGGCTATTCAGCGTCGGCGCAGCCGTAATTACCGTCGCGACGGGAGGTAGACCGGGGGTTGTCGCTGACAACGACTCGGCCGCAACCTCGGCCTGAAACGCAGCCCACTCGTCCTCGTCTATGTCTTCCAGATTATTTTTTTGGAAGAAGTCTTGCGGTAGTGAAGCTGTTACTTCAGACATGGGATCGTCGTCCGTGGTGGCAGTGGTGCTGGTCGATTTTGGAGCTCGGGGGTCTAGTATCTCTACCCGTTCGTTGTTGCTGCTGACAGGGCCACCAGAGAAGAAGTCTGCGGGCAGGTCTGCTGTCGTCGGGGTGGATGTTTTGGTACGTTTCGAGGATGAACCGGAGCTCTCTGAGAATGGCCTTTTCCCGGACGCGCGGGGGAGAGGAGGCGCGGCGGGGTTTTTTTTATTGTTAGCTTCGCGTTGGCGACGTTCGGCTTGCAGGAGTTTGCGGACGTCGGCCATGGCTGCGATGGTGGGAATGTAGCTTTTATTTATTATCTTTATTCGCGGAGAAAAGCAATGTAAGTAGTGGTCAATAAAGCACCGTAAAGGGACGAGATGGGGAAAGGTTAGGGATGGGACAATGATGTAGCTTGGAAAGCTAAGTGGGGTGTACTCGAGTAGAGCGGGATTTGAGGAAGGCTTTAAATGAGAGGCGATGAAAGTGGCGAGATGTGTGGGTCACAAGCGTGGTGAGCTGTGTGTGGTGTTTTCGATGATGATGATGATGGTGAGCTGCGGGTCTGTGATTGTGTGGATTTCGGGCCTTACGATTTATTAAGGGCTTTTCCATACCCTTTCGGCGAATCAATGCGAGGGGCGGATTTCTGATTTGTTCGGTTGGAGAGAAGCAAACCAAACCAGCTGTCCGTTTTGGGAAATTACACGAAATCCTCAGCCACATACTCGCGCCACACAAGTTCTCAAATAAACGCAACCAAGGTGTAAACATAGTCATAATCCGCGGGCCTTCCCTTCCTTCTGCCACTTCTTTTTGGCCCTGGGAGGGGAGAGAGAGGGAGAGAAAGAGAAAAGGAAAGAAGGGAAAAGAGAGGGAGGGGATGAGCCCTCGCTTCTTTCATAATCCATCGTCAAGTGAATGATTTTGTTCTCATCGCCACCAACCACCATCAACACAGTTTCCTTTACCTCTTCTCCTACCCTATCCTTCTTCTCCCCACTCAGTCTAAACAAACTTCTTACTCCATCAAACGTTTCACTACCGGTATCCCATCCGCCACATTCGCCCCCACTCTCTCGCCACCACCAGCAGCAGCAGCAGCAGGAGTAGGGCAGCCTTCCACTCTGAAGTAAGAGCAAAACGAGCGGGAGTGTTCTCTTCCTATCCCGCAGCAATCGAGAGAAAGGTAGCAGGAAGCAGAAACGAGAAAGAGGAGAGAAGGCTGGCGAGTTAGGGAAGGAAAAAAGGAGTTGGATCACTTCTAATCCCGTGTATCTTTGGTTGTGAACACGACAAAGCGATTGATTCGAGAAAAGAAGAGAGGGATCGGGGAAGAAGAAGAAAAAGGAGAAAGAGAAACACCAAAAGCAAAGGAGGTCACGAGACTATCCGACGAAATTTGTTAGAAGAGGAGGAGGGGTTTGGCCTTGTTTACAACCATCCGTCCATTCCTTTCTCCCTTCCGTGCTGCTTCTTATTTCTTCGAAATTGTGTATTCTGGTGTTCCTTTTTTCCTTTTTTTCCTTTCCTTCTATTTTCCTGGGGGAAAATCGGCAGTTTGGGTGGATTTCAAAAGAAAGTTCTCTCTCGGAGACTGCCTGTTTACTTGCCTGCCTTTTCGCCTGCCTGCCCTGCCCTGCCCCACCACAGTAGTCTACCCTTTCGTGTAAAAATTTCGGCGGTTGGGGCTAGCCATCGCCAACCCCAATCCATCCTTTCGACCAACGGCCACCGACTACCACCACCGTCACTACCACCCCCCCTACCCCCCACTAGATACATCGTCACATCCACAGTCGCCGTTAGACACGCGACAAAGGGGTAAATTCTACGAACAAGCTTTTATTCTCTAAACACATACGAAATCTAATTCAATTCATGGCTGGTATGCCCGACGCAACCCATCCCAATTTAGCAACCCGGTGCTTTTTTCTTTTCTTTTCCGTGTCGCTGACTTGGTTTTATTTTGCAGAGCCGCGTCGCAGTGTCCGTTCCACGAAAGGCGTGAATAATCGCCTCTCAGATATTGGTACAGATGTCGCGTCGCCTACACCTAATACTCCCGTCGCCCCGAAGTCGCGAAAGAAGTCCACTGCGAAGGGTCGCGTCACGCCTCCTCCTCCTCCTCCGCAGTCCGAGTCGCCCAAGAATGAGGCCGAAGAGAAAGGCGGGTCGGACGATATTATTCGCTGTGCGTGCGGCGCAACGGAGGAAGATGAAGATGATGACCGGATGATGATTCAATGCGAGGGCTGTGAGGCCTGGCAGCATACTGCCTGTATGGGAATTGCCAAAAAGCATATTCCAAAGGTTTACTTTTGTGAAGTTTGTAGGCCGGATCTTCACGAGAATTTGTTGGCGCAAATGGCGAAAGGGGAGAAGCCTTGGGAGAAGCGTCCAGGTGGAAGACGGGCCAAGGGAGCCAAGGGAGCCAAAGGAGCCAAGGGGGGTAAGAAAGGTACGACGCCTGCGAAGAATCAGAAAAATGAGGTTACGCCCGCCAGAAATCCGAAGAAAAAGGATCCAACTCCAGTTCCCGTTCCGCCAAAGGAGCCTACTCCCGTGGCCGAGCCTAAGGTTGCCCCGGCAAAGAAGGCCACTCCGAGGCGGAAGAAGGCAGAAGCGAGAAAAGAACCGGAGCGTGTTGCAGGGCCTGTTGCAGAGCCTGTTGCAGAGCCTGTTGTAGAACCTGTTGTAGAGCCTGTCGCAGAGCCTGTCGCAGAGCCTGTTGCAGAATCGGTTGTAGAGGCTCCGATAGTGGCGGAAGAGGAGGACAAGATGGATGTTGATGTCCCTGTCGCGCCGGACGCTCCAGCAGAGCAGACTCCTGCTCCCGCCGAGCCTTCCGAGGAGATAGACCGTGAGCGTACGGTGTCAATGGAACTGTCTCCCGCAAAGGAAGCCGAAATCCTGGGCGCTAAAAAGCCCACAGCAGTTGTTGAGATACCGGCAGATCCTAAGACCGTTGGGTTTGCAAGATCTCCTGTCATGTCTCGGGTTGATGATTCTCGTCCCAAGTCTCCCTTGGCTAAATCCAAGGATCATCGGCCAAAGGTAGAATCTCGGAGAGACTCTGTTGTATCCAACAAGCGGAAAGCGATGGACGAATCCGATGGCGAATACAAGGCAGATGATGATAAAGTACCTTCCCAAAGGCCACAACCCCAAATCGTGTCGGCTGACAGACAAAAGCAGCAGCCCGAGAAAAAGGCTCGCCGTGTGTCTTCAACGACTGTGGCTTCTGTCGAGGCCTCCCCTACGAAAACGACACCAGAACGTAGACGCTCATCAGTACCAAAGCCGCCCCCTAAGAAGTTAAAGCAGGAGGATAACACGCCTCAGAAGGAACTGGTAGGGTCTGTTGATGAACTCCGAAATGAGAGTCGTCGTAAAGTTGTTGCGCACATGATTTCTTCCTTGCTCGAAATTGCGACTAAGCTAGTCAATGAGCATGATCTTCATCTTGGCAAGGACCAGACCGCTGAGCAACTGTGTGACAAGCTATGCCTGGAGGTAGAACATCATGTTTATCTGATTTTCTTCAAGGATGGTGCCCTATCAAAGGAATACTCTAGGAGGATTTTTTCAATCACGCATAACCTTCGCGCCAACAGCTTACTGAGCACTGAACTGTTGAGGCGGGGTGTTCAGCCCGCGCAGTTGGCGGCAATGACCTCAGAACAGATGGCTTCCAAAGAACTTAAAGAATTCCAGCAGCAGGTGAGGCTGCAGTCAGAGAAGCACCACACTCTGATCACAGAGACCGGCCCACGAATTCGGAGAACCCATAAGGGTGAAGAGGTTGTGGGTGAACTCAAGGAAGGAATGTCCAATGGACAGGACACACTACTATCTGGTCCAGTATTACCTCTGCTAGAACACAACGACAAACCTGCCACTTCCTCGAAATCGCCTACAGAAGACCCCAAAGACACCAGTGCTACGCCTGACCAAGGGGATACCGAACAGGGCGCGCGACCAGCTCCTATCGACACTAAAAGTGCCGAGAAGAATCAATTTAACATTGAGAATGTCTGGAACCACGTCGAGTCACCTGATACGGATAAGGTCCCAAGACAATTTGGGTTGGGTATAGCCCCTCCCTCATCACGCGTTGTCGGTGACAGCAAAATCGATAAAGATATCGACATGCTCCTAAAGGAAGATGACGGTACCGGAACACCACCGTACTCGCCCACCATGTCGGAGTCGGATCACTATTCACCAGCTCTGATTGAGGAGGAATCTGTATGGAGAGGGCGAGTAGAAATGAATGGTATAGCCAGTCTTTCCTCTACGGCTCGTCTAATCGGGGGTCTCGAGCGCATTGGATCCTCCAGGTGGTACGAGCTTCTGTCCGACGTTTTGCAAGTTGACGGCCGTATCAAACACGATCGAGCAACGGAATACCTGTGTGGTCAAAAGTTTTCCAAATCCAGTTCACTTATCATGGCATCGTTAACCCCAACGGATTCAAACGCGGATCGGGAGTTCAACATGTTATTTGACTACTTTAAGGACCGAGATCGCTACGCCGTTGTGGGAAAGCACGCGCTTAAGTGTATTAAAGATCTTTACATTGTGCCCATCGACACGAACGATAATCTCCCAGATTGGTTCAACGTGCTCGACCCACCGCCCACTGTTCCAGAGAACGATAGGGAAAGGAGACTTCTAGTCATCATATTCGTTGTTATCCGTAACCATGTCGGTCACTCGGCAGCCGCTCCCACACCTACTACCTCTGAATCGCCTTACCCACAACAGCAGCAACAGCCACAACACTCCCGCCTTACAGAGCAGCCATATGCATCCCCGATCGCGCACACCCCACAAGCGCAGTATCACCAGCAATCGGCATACTCTCCGCAGACGCCCCAACCTCAACAGCAGCAGCAACAACAGCAACCCCCAATATACAACTATCCTACAGCCCCCGGCACCTCACCTCCTCACCAGCAGCAGCAACAACCCGCATACAATACGTATCCATATCCAACCCATAATGGCAACTCTACGTCCCCGCCACCCGCGCCCGCATCAGCACCAGCACCTGGGCCAGCTCAAGAAATCGAACTCTTGCAAATGGCCCGCGATCTCCACCGCATGATTCCAGATCTCCCACTCGACCAGCTCCTCGTGATCAACAACATGCTCAGGGAGAACCCGGAAATGCAGACAAACGATCAGGAAATTGTCAAATTGGTTGAAGCTCATCTTGGAGGTGGCGGCGTGTACTAGTTTAGTTTGGCGCTTCGCCTTTCTTTTTCTCTTTCGTTCCTCCGATCTTGGTCTTTTCATTTCCTCGCTTGTTTACTCGTTCCCGGGATTTGTATTTTCTCCTGAATCTCTTTCTTTTCCAATTGCTGGACTTCGCTGGTCACTTTTTGTTTGTGGGTCGGGGGCGTTTAAAACTGTTTTTTGCCTTGCTATGCTGGATGGATCGGTGATGAGGGGGATGGCAATTGCTGGCATCACATGGCTATTTATAAAGTATTCGGACACCTTGTGTTGCATTTGTATCCGTCTTGGCGCCAAGCGTCTGAATACTTTATAACTGGTCTAGCAGCAGCTGGGAGCTGAGAGGATATCACCAGAATTGTTGTGTAGGGAAAGTACCGTGTCAATCAGTCAGTCAATAAGTCATGTAACACCTATTACCTTTTCCTTTGTTTACTCCCCCCCCCCCTGCCTAAATCCAAATCCAATAAGTAAATTTATTTCATATTATCGCAGCTGTTCCTCTCTTTTTATATTGCTGTTTTATTTTTTTTTAATTCATTCCTCTGTTTGTTATATTCTCCCTCTCTCCCCTTCTATGGCTCAGACAAAGGAGAATGCATCACGAACGAATGAATGAAAAAAACAAAATGAAAAAAAAAAGAACCCCTGATACCACTGCTTTTTGAACACTGAGTTATCTGCCATGCCTCGCTTTCTCTAACTGTCACTTTCGTTAACTTTTCATTTTTTATCCCCCCCCCCCGATTTGATTAGTTTTTTTTTTTCGTTTAAAGCTACTTGCTTCGCTCGTGTATTGTACGTTTATTACAGTTAGTCGTTTAGTATTTGTTAGTTAGCTAGTATCCCTTTCTATTCCCCCCCCTATAGTTATATTCTATTCGTGATTGCCGGGGAGGGAGTGTAATGGTAGGTTGGGTTAAGCATTTTGCTGAGGAAATAAAATTGAGAATTAAGGGTTGAAAGAAATTAGACCCCCGAGGTTACCGACTGGTCCTTGTAGGTCGTGCTCTGTTGTGGAATTTATTTGGTTGGGGGCTTGTATTTGCGGTGGTGTTGGGTGATATATATCGTAGGTGGGGGAGAAATGGACGGGATGTCCTCTATCTTATGGGACGTTTGGGGTTGTGCGGCTTTGGTGCTGAGATTTAGTGATTTATTGGTTGGTTGGTTGGTTGATGAATGGATATACGGTAGCAGCGTTAACATCACGTTGTGGGGGAGCTGCGCTACTATTCTCCAAATATGCAGTGATGCCTACGGCGCAGTGGGAAACCCTACAGTCTTCACCGTAGTCACGACGAAACTGGGGTGGTGACGAACAGGGGTATTTGGTGGGCAAAAAAAGAAATCGTCAAGGTTAGGGTTGTAGAAAATTACTTGTCATTAATCCCTGTTCGTCACCACCCCAGTTTCGTCGTGACTCCGGTTAGGACTGTGCTCCGTTGCCTTGCCTTACGTGGTGCCTGAGCATGGCTACCGTGTAAATGCCATGGAAATCGTAGCAAGCGTTGGCTCTGGCAATGAGTTTCTAGACCCCTCCCATATCACATCCCACCTCATTATATTCCCACACCTGAATTTACTTCCCCCCTCTCTCCTGGCTTCTTTATATCCCACGTGAAACCGCGTAAGTGGACAAGACCTACTTTCATACTGGAGACTAAGTTACTGCGTCGGTAGGGATATATATCGTAAGTCGTTGGAGGTGCAAATTTGGTAAATCCTTTGAGTGAAGCTTGGGAAAGGGCTTGTGCAGAGAGCTGTATTAGGCTAAGACGACCCCACCCATGGAGGCCTAGTATTTGTATGATGATGAGACTGTTGCTGAGGGTTCACAGATGTTGATCCTGCTTTTTCTTCTCCCTCCCCAAGGTGTCCAGTGGTGGGGTAGCTGGTGATGCTGTTCGGAGGTGTTTGTTTGTAAGATCCTTTCTTTTGGAAAGGTCTGGGTTGAGGTACGGTACGCGCCTGTTGTAGGGGGGGAGTGGAGAAAACTAGGCTGATATGGTGATAGTTATAGAGGATGTGCTAAAGGCTCTCTATTGCCGATACCACATTTTAAATTTTTCGGGCCGTTAGATATTATACTCTTGCTGTCAGGGGGTGGGCGTTGCCGCCCCGCGCCTAAACCCTTTGAAGTCCAAACCGGGCGGATTGGCTCATCACTGATCACTCGGCAAAAACTTTAGGGTTTGAGCTTTGGCAATTTGGTAGATAGGATACGATATGATATGATACGGTAACTTATATACCGGAAATTTATTAGACGCCATTGGTGGGGCTACTATCATACTTGAAGAGGGAAATGTGCTAGACCTTAACAGAAGTATGGGAGGGGGTCAGGGGGTCAGGGGGTTAGGGGGTTAGTTGTAGGGTAAGGAACAGGCAAAGGACCTCCAATTTAAGTTTTTTTTTCAGGTCCGCAATTAGTCCATGGCATTGAGGATAAGGATATCGTGGACCCAACTGGCCTCCTCCTCCCCCTCAGATGGCCCTCATGCACACAATTCTCTCACTCACGTGCCACCAAAGGCCTCACGTTTAGGTTCTTTGTCTCATCTAACTGTATAGAAATCTCTCAGCCCGGTATCTAAAATTCGGTTGAGGAAACCTAATTTATCGGCACTCCCCGCGACACGGGCTCCTATAGCAAAAGACACTACTACCAGGCATCGGGTCATTGTGCGGGATCCCGTTTTCCGGCATCTCACTTTACAGCTGTAACTTACCGTGAAGTGGCGGTTGCTTACAATCCGGTTTGTGTACTGTATTATTTAGACCCTAGCACTGTATCCCAGGGCATGGTGAGGCTTTTTCTGCTTTGTCGGGGAGATTATCCAGATTCGTGGGCCCGGCCTGAGCGGCGGACAGAAATCCCCTGAGAAGAAGAAAAATGCAGTTGGGAACGGGAGACTAGGGCAGGATGGAATACCCCTCCCGGCTCGCTCGTAAGTCAGCACCACATAGCCCTGGGAAGTTGTTCAATCGCTCTTGGAAGGTTGGGGTCGGATACTGGTGCTGGTATGATATCATAGAATGGAGGTTAATATTATCATTTTTAAAGGGCTCCTTACTGGATCAATTCTGGATGTGCAAGACTGAAGAGTGTTGACAGCCTTTTAACCTCGCCTTCTTGCTCACACTAGGAGAGTAATGGCATGCAAGCACGACCTTTATTAAACAGCGTTTCTGAGCGGAAACTAATCACTATTATATCCAAGTTAATGGCTAGTCTTTACGTCACTTTTTACGAGTGCCAGAAATCCTTGCACTGCATATGCTTTTCTCTATATCTAAGCGATCCCTATATCTATACTTTAGGGGCGAGAGGGGGGAAAGAAGGAACTAGAGAGAGAGAGAGCGAGTGAACAACAAATGCGCAAGAAGGATCCACAACTGAAGGAGTAAACATGACGCAAATCTAAAGCCGTACCGGATTATCTCAATCGTAAAATAGAGATGGGTATTTTTATTCGGAGGTGGGAAGGAGGGCTATACTTCCTCGGGCTTACGTTGCCCTGGGGGTAGCGGATGCTGGGGGTTGAAATAGCTCTACCACCCCCGCATGGCCATTCCTAGCAGCCCACCAGAGCGGTGTTCGGCCGTCGTTGGCCAGTTTTTTTGGGATTGACGTCGCCCCGTCCGAGTAGTATTTTTACCACTCCTTCGTGCCCGTACTTGGCAGCATAGTGGAGTGGTGTTCGACCGCCCTTGTCTGGTTTGTCGGGGTTAACGTCGCCCCGCCTGAGTAGTATCTTCACCACCCCTTCGTGCTCATTCAAGGCAGCATGCCAGAGCGGCGTTTGGCCGAACAAATCCGGCTTGTCTGAGTGGATGTCGTCCCGTCCGAGTAGTATTTCCACCACTTCCTCGTGCCCACTCAAAGCAGCCCACACGAGAGGTGTATTACCCGCACAGTCTATTTGGTTGATATCGCAACCTTCCGCCTCTAGCAAACTGTCTACAACCCCCACGATCCCGAAAACCGAGGCGCAGTGTAGGCTGCTGAAAAGAGAAATTTTACTGGAATCGATCATGTACAAATACAGGTCCTGTCTTTGCAAGAGGATTTCGGTGGATATGTGGTTGCTATAGTCGTCAAATAGCTTCAGCGCAAGCGACTTCGCGCAATCTGAAAGCTCCCGTTTTGCATGGACTCCCCAATACTGAGAAGAGTATTCGAGAAAGGGTGACCCTTGGGGATAGGAAGAGAGATTGGTCGAAAGAGCCTTGACCTGGTGGGAATTCAGATAACTTAGGCAGGTTTCAGCCATTGCTGAGTGAGCTGTGCGAAAAAACTCGGGATGGGCCCGAAGGTACTCTTGAAGGGTATAGTGAATCAACCGGGCAGTTGAAGCCTCCTTATCTACAGTAGCGAGTCCTTGACAACAGGCCAGTAATGTCCCTATTGAAGGAGCGTCGTCGCTATTGAGATGTGGTGACCCAATTTCGACCGCTAGGGCGTGACATAGTTCATCCGCCTTCAAGGGCCGCTCCGAGTGAGAGATCCACATCAAAGCCGCAATGCCAAGTCTTGCTCTCTCACCACCCTGCCCCTTTATCCGATCCAGAGTTGCACCATAAGCGTCCCCTAACCCCAAGCCGCTAGTCATCCCATTAAGCTTTTGTCGCCTGCGATGGATTGTGGTTTCTTGCAGCACTGCATCGATATTCAGTGAGACTAACAGGAATCTAGATATGTATCTGTCAGTGGATAACTTGAGGTAGTTTGTCAAGTGCCGTTCCCCCAACATACATTTCAGAAATGTCTCCAGAAATTTTCTTCAAAATGTCCGCCCTCAATCTACTGTCCATCTCATCCGGGGTTGTATCCTCGTGCAGCCTGCTATGAAGATATTGAATAATATCATCTCTCCTGGGACTTACGGATATATCAGCTGCTCTTCCAGTAAGACACCTTTTGATCTCAGGCCGAATGTGCGGTCTCCCGGTCACCAATATTCGGGTGCCTGGAGAATTTTCAAGAATCTGGTTCAGCGAATCAAGAAGTTTGACTCGATGTCCCGCCGCGCATTCGTCCAGAGCGTCGATGCATATGAACGTGCGCTTTTTGGAAGAGGCAGTCTGTATCATCTTTACAATATCGGAAAGTTTGGGCCCCCTCCCGCCAATGGCATTTTTTTGGCCTTGGTATGCCCGCAGTATCTCCTCCGGAGTCTCCTCCAGTCCGCAAACCAGCTGTCTCAGTAGGGCACCTAGCATGCTCGTAGGGGACTGCTCCTTTTGGGCGGCGAAGTCAAAATAGAAGCATGCGACGGTGGCATCCCGTCCTCTAGCCTGATCACACAACTCGTCTATCACCAACGAGCTAATATCGCGGCCTGTTAGCGCTTGGGTTTTATTCTTCCATTCATCGAAGTTTGTGCTTGTTACTTAAGATAAGTCTTGCCAACGCCAGGGTCTCCATGGCAAAACAAAACTGCGTTATCGGATTCATCCCCCCCACTCCCAGTCTCCCAGCTTCTAAATTCCTCGGTTTGCAGGAGCCATTCCCCTACATTTTCGACTCGGCGGGCTTGAATATCCTGATGCTTCAACTTGGGGTCTAGAGGGGATATCCAGCATAGGAGATCATCTCGGTCATCGACAGGAGTCGGGTTATTCGTGATCGACACGTTAACAATTGTGTTAAAAGAGTTGATATTGTTACTGAATGATTGGGACATTTTCTGTAAATGACGGATGGTAAAGTCGTCCGACAGCCCGCAGTGGAATTCCTGGGGCTGAAGAAAAGAGGGGCTTTTTATGGACACTCCTATAATAAATACTTTAAGAATGTCCAATTGGCCTTCCCCGAATCTTCATCAGGAGCACCCTTAACATGCCCATCGCATTGACGAAAGTAAATGCCGCACCACTTGAGGTGCTATCCTACGATAGCACACATTTTGCACTGCGATGAACGAACACCCTAAAGCGGGGGCGGCGTAATTAGCCCGCCTATCATATATTACAGTCTCCAGTGACTCTCCACTATACCCACGACAAAACCAGGCGGGTGCGAATAGAAATCAATTACAAGTAATTTTCGGAACCCTAACCTTGACGATTTGCTTTTTTGCCTGCGAAATACCCCTGTTCGTCACACTCCTAGTATCCTCGCGGGTACGGCTAAGACTGTAATACGCAGAGCACACCAAACCTTATGAATAAGGCAAAAGTCTCCATGAAACAAACTTTCTCCCCGACGGGGATTTTCGGTGTGCGATTGGAATTTGTGTTGGTATACTGCGCCCCAAAACATAAGCAAAGTTTCTCTGATTGGTACAGTGGGCGCAAAGAAAAAAATGAAGAAAACCAATCCTTCTGCAGTCTGTTCATGCTCCCCCCTCAGCACAGTAGTCTCGCTGGTTTTATACTAGCGTCACAGACAGTCACTCGTATAAACCTAGGGTTCCAATGTTGAGAAACGGTAGTTTAATGTCAGCTCTCTACTCACTATTGCAGATATGAGTGTGTCCATGGAGTTTAACATTCCGCGTAATGCCTTACCTCGCTAAAGTGGGGTATATACCGCGCATCGTTCATGTTCCACTTAGTTGGGTAACTTACCGTAAAAACTCGGTAGATCCACTATCGGGGATCGGAGCTTGGCGGTTGCGCAAATGGGTGTGCGCAATAGTGCCAAGAGATTGAGTGATCGTCAATGATGCCAAAAGTAGATCTTTTGAATGTCAGTTTTCATACGGCCGGGATGAAGCCAGGGGGGAGGTTGATTGTGGGTTATCTAAGAGTTAATATGCATTATTAGTTTTGGTTTTCAACAAATTCATATGCTCATCATCCCCATCATGTACATCTGCTCTCTCATCTGCTAATACAAAATCTTCTCTCCAATTCCCAATCTCCAAGTTTGTAAACCCTTTTATATCCAATTCAGAATCCAAGCTACCATTAATAGGAAGAGACAGGCCCGTTTTATGAAAGGAACGTGAAATTAGATTAGGTTTTGTAGTATGAAACAGGTCAAAAGCCTCTCCCACACACTGGATTGTCATCACCCGGCGGTCCCCCACTGTCGATCTCTCAAAATCCGCTGCTGACTTTAAATCAAAAATCTTCTAGGTAGTAAGGTCTGGTACCAGCTCCTTGAGTGGCTTATTGATAGACACATCAAGGGGTTGGACGAGACCTGTACAGCCAGAAGGAATTAGAAGGGGGTAATGTTGCTGTTGTGGAGAAGTTCAAGAACCGTGGGGGTTTTATGAAAACTGATTAAATCAAGAGCAAAGAGTGTAGGTCAGCCACGGAGAACTGGGATGAGGTGAGTAGTGATGTATTTTTCGAAAAGCTTATTGTTCATGTATGCGGTAGGGTTATACTCAACCAAGACCTTCGGGTGATACCATTCTCGATCCCATTCTAGTCTCTTTCCTGTTCCCTGAAATATAATCATTGGTGGTACCCGGGGCACACCATCTGCAAAAACACACAAGACAAGACTCGCTTGTCCCTTGTCCCACCCTGAGCGACTCTGCTTTACCAAGACAGATTTTTCCCCCAGCAGATCGTAGGTCATCCCTTCCAAGTAATTGAATGGTAATAGCGTTTCGTCTAAGTTGCAGATATTTAACAACTCATATTGTCTGACCGGTCATTCCAATGCCACTTCCCAAAACTGCTTACTCCTAGGCTGGGAGATTCTTCAATTAAATCGAAGCCAATTAAGGATAAGTATTTTGTAATTGCTTGGAATCTTTTGGGGTTATTTGGTGATACTACGGAGAGTGATTTTATGACGGCCTAGGAATCCTCGAAACCACCCGTTACTAAAGCGAAAAACAGCTGAGTTCACATCGGGATAAATCTCACGAAATTGGAACTGGGACTGGATTCGAAACCAGCCATGTCTTACTGTTCGTTCTCCTTACTGCCATTCTATAAAATCGCTATAGAGTTTATTATCTAACTCTGGCCACAGGACTCATTTAGTATAGCCTACCCCATCCTCCTTTTTCACAGCTGAGTTCCTCCCCCTCCTCTCAATCTTCCCCTTTTGCTGTATCCAGTCACTAAGAGTTCTCTGAGGAACCTTATACAAGTCAGAGGCTTCTTGTTGGGTTAGAGGGCGATATTTCCCTCTTTGTGCCAGGGGAATTCAATGGTGTTCTAAAAAGATAAGCACTTAGAGTTTCTGAAATTGGCTATACGTTCTTTCAGGATAGTGAATTGGTTTTAATTAAAAATATGGTAATAGGATTCGCTTCCTGATTGACTTCGCTTTGGTTCTTGCTGACGTTTGGGGCTTCGGATCGGTGGCATTTTGGCTGGTATTTCTATCTTTCTACATATTCTATTCTCTTGAATTTATATTGTTTTCAATTCTTCGAATTTATTTGTGCTAATACCTATTTTACAGGATTTTACTTGAGTCATCCACCTGTAACCCTCACCTTCATGTATACGAAATTCAGAGTCATGATGTATTTCAGGCTATTCTACATTCTTCCCTTCTTTAACTTTATAGGAGACTTACTACATGACTCAAGGTGAATATGATAGTCTCTGTGCAAGTTTCTCATTTCCTGGTCATTGACGATCACTCGATCCCTTGGCATGAGTATGCAGAACCCCTTGTTGCAACCGCCAAGCCCCAATTTAGGATAGTGGATCAACTGAGTTTTTACAGTACATGAAGTCAGACCTTAATCTAATTTACGGGGTTCTGGAATGGTACCCAGATTCAGCTCACTATGGCAACCACTGGAACATTAAATGTATATTTTATTTACTACACAACTAGAAGTAATACCATATTGAAAATATGTTAGAAAGTAGTTTTGAATATGGAGAATCAGAATCTGGAGGTAAGATTTAATGATAATAAAAAAGACACCTTGTATACTCACTTTATTCCAAACTGATTCAAATACTATATTGCTTACAATAGTGGTAATTGAATCCAACAAAAAAAATTATAGTTTAACCAAATAATATAATCTCACAGGCCTTGAATTTGATATATGAACTGCTTTGGTGTTGGTTTATAGCTATTTTGAATAGTACACTGACTCGAAAATGAGTATAGCTAAATATATATCTTATAAACTGGATAAGATGATATCTGCTTCTGGGGTTTATATAATGTTCGAATACATTGTGATATAGTTCAATTAAGTGATTCAAGATACGATATAAACTTTCAAGTGTTAGGCTGTAACAGGGGCACCCTATAGAGAGGTGAACTCTAAGGTTGCAACCGTACCAAAACTCAAAGTAGAAGATAAAGATAGAGTAAATAATTCACGAAGAATCAAAACAGGTAAACTTAATATCGTTAAGGGCGAAGCTTTACTCAATTAGTTCTCTTGAGGAAAAGTTGGTTGTCGAAGTAGAATGCCAAACACTTAAACTTAAGTAGATATCAGATTTAAGCCTTTGACATTCACCACTACTCCGACCTTGTGCGTGCACCCTGTCTTGCTCAGGGGTTGTCCAAGGTCTACCCTCCATCAGGATTTATCCTGCCGGAAGTGTCGGACCAACTCTGGTACACTTAACTCCGTCAATAGGATATGAGTTTCTGCAATGCATCTCCAATACAATTGCAGGTGGAAAAACTCTTCCTATTGAAGTTATACCAGTGGCTAACTGTTATGACAACAACCAGAATCAATACCTAGGTGGGGGACTCACTGGGCCAGTGGTAGTTTCGTCTATACAAGCTATGCAGTCTATCATTTAATCTACGCGACTATCTAATGTGATAAATTGACATACAAGCTCTCTTGGTGAGATGTAGCTGATGGTTGGCTAAGTGGGCGCTACCCATTGCCAGCCTCTCGGGACATGCTCTATCATGACAAGACTCATACCTCTAGAGTCCAATAACAACCTGTAGAAATGCTACAAATCAAGGGAAGAAGGTCCTGGCTGGTTACTAAGGTATTTGTCCCGAAAGCATTCTGGCCTCCTTAGACTACCTAAGTACCTCTAGGAAGACTACCCGACTACCCGTAGGCTATGATAGACTCCTAGGTGCTGGAGAGACCGTATATGGGTGACCCCCATTGTGGCGGTTACCCATACTCCCCTTATATATCCTGCGAACGACATTCAGTCGGAGGGATGGCGACGACTTATATAGTGTTACGGCAGCTGCTCCAATGACCTTTTTGAACTAGCAAACGAGCAACTACACAGCCGTCTGTCTATGACACGCCGTCCCAACCCTGGGGCCAGAGGGGGGTGTTAGCTAAACCCGCCCAAGTGGAATAGTATGTTCAGGCCACCCTTATACAGGTGTGGGGCCTCCCCGTGCAGATGCGTGTGCCCCCAAGAACATCTAAGAGCCCATAGAATGTGAGGCAATCGACCTCTAAGTTCTTGGATGACTTTGCTGGTGAAGGTAGGGTAACTTGGACTCCTCAGTAGGGTAACTGGGCTCCAGGTTTAATGGTCAAATTCCCAAGGTAGGGTAACTTTGCCCTCTTATGCCTTTAACCTCTTCGGAAGTCCTCCTGTTAACACCTAATATTATCTTGGAGGTCTGTGTAATGCTCCCATAAATTCCTTGACTTTATGCGAACTTATTCCCAAAAGGTTACCCTGCCTTCTAGAGTACCTCAAGGCTACTCAACTATTCCCTAGGCCTTATCCCAGGTTTACCAGCTATTTGTATACTAAGTATACGAGACCATACCACATCGGGTTACCACTTGGTATACCATATGGGCTAAGGTGATAGTGATTGTAGCTACCTATCATAGGGTTGTTACACTACTCTCCTCTTCTCTTGGTCTGTCCTCAGACCGTCAACGTCGCCTCTTAGTTTCATGGTTTGGATTGTCTATAACCCTATTCTCTTTAGGTTTAGACGGATACCTCTCATGGAACTCTTGCCATACCTGCATTGCGGTATCTTCTAATATCTCGAACAGCTTCCAGAATTTTCTTCTGGACCGTACCCTTCCCAAGCAACCATATATTGCACAAAGCGTTGTGGGACTTTTGACTTAGGATTCCCATACCATCCGCTATAAACCACTTCCTCAACAACATAGCTAGGCTCATTGTCCACTATGTCAGGTGTTGGAATTATCTTATGAGGCCTACCCACAGGATTCTCACGATATGGTTCCTACAGACTAATATGGAATACAGGATGGATGTCCCATCTTTCCGGCAGCTCAATCTCATAGGCCCTAGACCCCACCTTGTGTGTGACAACAAAGGGTCCAAACATCTTATGGCCTAGTTTTTCCATAGGCCTTTTTGTATGGAGGTTCTTGCGGTTTAGCTAACCCTATCCGCTTTCTTAGCTCTGCCCTGTATGACATCTTCCAATGTGACATATTCCGGAGCTGGCTGTCTCTTTTGATCATGCCATTTCCGTCGTCTTTCCTGTGCCTGGTGTATTGTTTCTCGGATCTCTTGCCATGTGCCTTCCCAATCCTTCATAACAAGCTCGCTGTCTGGGTGTATTCCTTTGTTATCCGACACTATCCCCGACCACTGAGTCTGTGGGAAGAATCCATCATTTATTTCAAAGTAACTTGCCTTTGGGGATTCCGACATTGAAGTATTATATGCATGTTCCGCGAAAGGCAACATCGATACCCAATCGTCTTGCTGATATGAACAATAACTTCTTCAATATTGTTCTAGTGTCTGATCAACCCTTTCAGTTTGCCCATCGCTCTCTGGGTGGAATGCGGTAGAGAGGTTTAGCTTTACTTGCAGTAGTTGCATTAGGCTTGTCCAAAACTTAGACGTGAATCAGGTATCTCGGTCAGAGACAATTGATTCAGGAAGCCCATGGAGGTGCCAGATTTCTTTCACGAACGTCAAGGCCAGTTCCTTAATATGTTCCTCCGTTCTTAGGGGTATGAAGTGTGCCATCTTAGAGAACCTGTCTACGATGATCCATATCTTCGTATGCCCGTTAGACTTTGGTAACCCGACAATGAAGTCCGTGGATATTGCCGTCCATGGCCTCATAGGAACTTCTAAGGGTTCTAGGAGTCCATACTTCTTGTGCCGAATGACTTCATTATGTTGACATACATTGCAAGAGCAAACGTACTTGGTAATGTTCTCATCCATCTTTGGCCAATAGAAGTTAGCCCTAACCCTACCAATGGTCTTGTATGTTCCGAAGTGTCCAGCAATCTTTGAATCATGTTCTGCCTCCATGATTGTTCCCCTTAGACCTTCATCCTTTGGAATATACCACCTGTTCTTCTACAAGAGCAAATCCTTTTCGATATTAAAATTTGTATGGACCTTACTATCACCTTTGAGAAGTGTCTTTAGCGTTGCTAAATAGGTTTCATCACTATCGGCTGCCTTCAAAAGAGCCTCATGAAATGTCGTTTGCAACCGAAAACCTTGGCAAGTCTGCAACACATGTGATCGCAAGATGACAGGCTCCTCTTCAATATACTGTCCTGGGCAAAAAGGGAAAAGGTTCAGAATTACTCCCCCATTCAGGGCGGTAGTCCCTACACCTCGACAAAGCATCAGCCTTTTCATTTAACCATTCTTCCCTATAAAGAACCTTAAAATTGAACGGCTGTAGAAACTCTACCCAGCGATGTTGTCTGCGGTGTAGAGTCTTTGTAGTATTAAAGTACTCTAAATCCTTATGATCAGTATACACCAATAGCTGATCATCAACCGACATCAACATATATGCTCATTCTTTAAAGGCTGCCACTATTGCAGCCATCTCCTTATCATGGACATTATATTTTATCTCTGCTGGCGAGAACTTTCTACTATGAAAAGCTACAGGATGCCATTTCTCATCTTCACAGAGTTGAGATAATACGGCTCCTAACGCAAAGTCACTAGCGTCGGTTTCCAACTTAGTTGGACGAGTGTCATCAAAGTGTATCAGAATTGGGCCAGTGGTAAACATATCCTTCAATGTGTCAAAAGCATCCTGACACGAAGGGGTCCACGTCCATTTGATACCTTTCTTTGTCAAGTCCGTTAATGGTTTGGCTATCTTGCTCAAACCTTTTATGAACCGATGATAGAAATTGGCAAAGCCCATGAAGCTTTGCACATCGACGACCTTTTCGGGCGTTGACCATGTGCGGATCTCTTCAACTTTTGTACTTGTCATAGAGATTCCTCTATCGGATATTTTATACCTGAGGAACTCTACTTTCTGTTGATGGAAGCCTGACTTCTTAATGCTAATGCAAAGGCATGCCTGCCTCAGCCTTTCCATGACCCGCCTTACAAGGGCGACATGTTCTTCAACTGTTTCTGTATAGATCAGAATATCATCCATATAGGCGATTACTCCGACATCTAACATGTCCCGGAATACATCGTTGATCATACTTTCAAACGTTGATGGTGCGTTGCATAACCCAAAGGGCATCACGGTGTACTCATAAAGACTGTATCTGCTTTTAAATGCGGTCTTCCATTCTTCACCTTCCGCCATGCGGATAAGGTAATAGCCATTCTTCAGATCTAATTTAGTGAAGATAGTGGCTTTACTGAGCCTGCTTCTAAGCTCGCTCATCAAGGGCAACCGATACTTATTCTTAATAGTAATCTGGTTTAACCCTCGGTAATCACCATATAACTGAAGCGTTCCATCAGGCTTCAGCACAAATAATATAGGGGGGCCTATTGGCCAGGAAGATCTTCTAATCTTTCCATGGTCTTCCATTTCCCTGATATAATCCCATAGCGCGTCCAGTTCCTTCTTAGACAAGGGATAGATAGGCCCATCTCGTAATTTGGCCTCTGGAATCAAGTCGATATGATCATCATATTTACTATGCTCAGGCAACGCATTGATTTTCTCCTGACTGAAAATATCTGCATAGTCTCTATATTCAGGGAGAATCTTGATCTTGATGTCCTCGCCATCTTCATCAGTATAAAGGGCCATGCCCATGACAAAGATATTGTCTGGGTCTTCGGCTAAGAGTTCTTCTTCTGTAATGAACTCTAAGCGTCTTTCCTTTCTTAGGCAGTGGGCTTTACAATATTCTGAGCGCCACTTCAGACTGCCTTTATCCCAGTTGATATCTGGGTTGTGGTCTTTCAACCATGACATTGGCAGGTAACCATTCTCTTTGCCTGCCGGCATATCTGCGACTTCAAATCGCATTTTATTCATATGGCCTTCTATATACATATCTACTGTAGTAGTATAGTGGAGACCCGAGCCTGGGAAATGATTTCCACTGGCGTCTGTAATAGGTGTCGGGTACTTCCGACGAACGCAAGGTACTTGGGCATCCTCAACCCAATCGCTGCTTAGAACAGTACCAGTAGCGCCACTATCTAATAATAAGAGGGCTTCACCACTTAGCCTATCTTGGTTGTAGCTCTATTCCAATCTCACTCTCACGTGAATGGATCTTGTATGTGGTGGCGGGCCTGCAAGCCTCAACCGCTTTTCGGGTCTCTTGTCCCTAAACATTGCAGTTAGTATTTCTCAAAAGGATTTGGTATAGCTTTACGGTAACTAGTCAATATCCCTTGCTTTGTGACACAAGAGTGGCCACAACGGGTCGTAAATAGTTTTATCACTTGATGATTTTACGGGGTTTCAATGGCTAGGGTGTTTCCTATCACGCCAGCATGATTTCGGGTATTCAACCCTCCTCAGGTAGACCTGCAAAATAACTTCAATTGCTAAGTCAAGTCCAGCCTGACGAAATCAAAACATTAAAACCCAACCAAATTCCTTCCAAAAATGGAAAACAGTATGAGATAAACAAACAACACATTGCGCAATATCACATAAGAAATAAACAAAAGCTAAACAGAAAGGGCTGTAACCATCCCAACATGTCACAAAAGAAACTCCCTTCATCGTGCATTGTCTAGTGCAATATATTAGTTTTAGTTTGCAGCGCTTAAGGCTAGGGAACATACAACCGACATCCTTGATCTTCACCCAGCATGCCCATCATTTGGCCTAGCGTGAAGTTTTAGCATCTTTCCATCCATGATTTCTTATCATAGGATAAAGCTTACCTAGTCATCCATGTCGGTATCAACCTCCAAGATATCCACATCTGGGGGGGGTGATCCATGGAGCTGGGCAACAACTTGTTTCACAGCAGGTTTAGGAGCCGTCTCAATGCGTCTCGATTTTGGGACTTGGGTGGCTTTGTGTCCAGCCTCACGAGCACCTCGTTTTCGCCTAAGGTGTGAGGACACAACAACTGGGGCTGCGGATGGACACTTTGCCCAGTAGTGAACGTCTTGTCCACAACGGGAGCATTGGTTCAGCTGTTTGTGCTTGTCGGTCAGAGTCTGAGGCACATTCCGGTGCATCTTCGCATGCTCTGTTTCTGCGGGTCTTGTAAACCCTGGCGCTTAGTTGCGGGGCTTCTGCTGTCGTGGCCCATCGGCCTTCTTTTCCTTCCTTTGCCCTTTTCTCTCAGAAGTATGCCTGTCGTCGCTCTTTATACGCTTTGAAGAGTGTGGCTCCTTTTGTACCTGTGTACGAAAATTGGAGGCATCTTCGAGCTGGTGCCCAGTTTGGCGCAACAGGCCTAGGTAATCCATATACGCTACTGGAAGGGGGTTTTTCATGGACTAGGCAGCATTGAGAACATCGGTCATACCCATGCGTGCCCAGTCCTTAACAAACTCCCCGCTATACCCTAACACTACTGCAAGCCGGATAAGTTCGTCGATGAAGCGATCAACTTTTCCGTCATTCATATACAACTGGCTCCATTCCCTCAGAGCACGATTCCTATCCGAGTCACCGCTAAAGCTACCTTCCAAACGCTTGCGAAATCCTTCCCAGGTTCGCAACTCATTTTTGGGGTCAAACTTGATTCCACGTCGTTTAGCCGCATCTTTGTTGATATGCGGGTGAATTGCATTATATCATTCTTTGGCGGTATCTCTTGGAAGGGGTATGACGAGGCTGACTTTGCTGATTTCCTTTACAAAGGAATCGCGAAAGTAGTCCAGCTTAATCTCAACATCATGTACGAAGCGGTCTGTGTCCTTGGTGTTAGGTGGGAGCCTATCTCAAAGTCTTGCGAGATAACTCAGGCCGATAATCTTAATGGTAGACGGAGATTGTCGAGAAAGGCTCAATGATTCAAAATAGAGGTAGGTAAAGTGATAAAGATTTTTCTAGCATAAAAACTTATATTAATAAGATCTCTTCTCCGTTGCTTGATGATGTTCAAATAGCTTGGGAGGCACCTCGATATTTATATGCCGCATCTGGGTGGTAGCGGGCTACATCTAGTTCTCATACAAACTAAGTACCTACTAACAAACTCCAGTTTCTTCTTAAGAGTGCGAACACCATTTGACCCTGACAATTCTGTTATCTCACTTCGACTTCTGAATCGCAACACCATGAAATTACCTGACAGTGCTCCCACAGATCAGTCTATTGGTTACAATCCATCTTCGTCGGCATGGAGTCTTGCTTACCATTTGCATACGCAGAATGGTCTCCATGATCGAACCAACAAAGGGGCCAGCTTTGTTATCGAATCTCTCAGCATTGCAGACATATTCTGCAACCGACATCTGCGAGGCATAAGATAGACTTGTTACGATAATCGCACCAATAGCCATTATCCCTCCATAGTCATATCGTTATCGTATGGTTCTGTTAGCATCCTACGGATACTATTGACGTGTGTGAGTGCGGGTATGCCTGATTTCTCAAACTACCTCATCCGACAACACCATTCACTTCTGTGACTTTCATCGCGAGAGCGTGGAGTATAGAATGTGTTGCCTAACCATTGTTCGTAAAAACGTCCCGTTACTTAGTGACCATTTTCGCGACTCTCGTCTTTAGCGCTCAGTAACCTTATGCAATGTCGACCGATTTGGCTCAAAGCACTTGCATAAGCTCGCCAAAGGTCTTCCCTCATATATCCTGCGAACGGGATCCGGTTGGACAGACGGCCGCGACGTATATGGGGCTACGAGGAGGGCTCCAATGACCATGTCTTTGGTGAGGGGACACAACTACGGCGGTGTCTGCCGATGTAGCGCCGTCCCAACGCTGGTGCGGGAGGGGGGTGTTTGCTTGTCCTTTTGAACTCAGAATCCTAAGGTAGGGTAACTATAGGTCTTTATTCACTAAGGGAAGGCTAAGCCTTCCGGTATGCCTAACACTTGGGATTCCCGGTAAAGGGGTCATCCCCAAGTTTCTCTGGCTTCTTGGGCCGATGAGAAGACTTCTTAGTCTTAAGACACTTCTCAATAAACTTGTTCAGGGCCGCATATCGTCTATCGTACTTGTCCTTCTTTTCTCGACTCCAGTGGCACTTGCGACTGCCATGAAGTCTCTCAGATTGGGGCGTGAGGCATCGGACCCATCACTATCGGATGAAGAAGAACTGCAATCCCCCAGATCATCTCCTCCAGCAACATTTCCGCCTCTGGGAGGTTGTCTACCTCCAGCGCCTCCGGTGTTTCCACCTTGGGCTCCCCTAGGCATGTCATAGCTGTCAAGCCATTCTTCCTCCGGGTCATCCTCCTCTATCTGATCAGAAGGTGGGTGTGTGGGCGAACATGGTGGGAGCGGTTGACGGACGGATTGTTGAGGTTGGGGTCTCAGGTAATCACGCTGAAAGTCCCCACAGTCGGCTACCTTATGTTGGGTTGACTCACAATAGGTACAACGGTTCTTTGGGATGACGTTTGGTTTCTCTTTCGGGGCCAACATAATGGCTTAATCCATCCTATTAACACAGGGTGGCCGATGCGCAAAATAAAACTTGCTACCGTCTCCCCCAACCATGTGATATCCTTCACTACAATACTTCAAAGCGAATTGTCCTGGTTGGTCTGAAAAACCTGACCATCCAGCTCTGCCAGAAGGCCTTGCCGGAGCCAGTGGTACCAGTGCCGAAGCAGAGGTTGCAGGATTGTGAGGAGTGGTGGGTATCAGCGTTGAGGCTGCAACTGTGTAGGGCCGATCTGCTTCTACCTGTATCGCTGGTGCTGGTGTGACAGGTTCAACTACTGGCAGGGTAGGTACGTTCGATGGAGCTCGAGGTGATGGCGGTGACGAGTTTTGTCTCGAGCTTTGTTACGCAGCTTGGCTTCTAGACTTGGTAATACCACTCCGCTGAGCTGCAACTCGAAGATTCCTGAGGTTTGCCACAGGGCTAACACCTCTAGATTTCATGGCTTCTTCAAATGCCACCGTCAACGGGACTGGTTGAGGAACGACCAACACTTGCAATAGCTGTTCCAATTGTCTGATTCGCTCTTGCGATTCCAAGGCCATCTGAGCGACTTGAGTCAAAATTGGTACCATTTCCTTATGCAACATGACAGCTGCCATCTCAGCTGCGTATTGTGGAGGAGGCTCAATTCCGAGAGGCAGCTGAGATGCTGTGCGCATGTTGACGTTGTTGTCGGAGTCTATTGAGTACCCTCCCTGAACAGCCAACTCCAAAGCTGTTAGGCGTGCCCTGATCATCCGTTCTGAAAGGGCTAATTTATGGTACTCTACCTGCTGAATTTTCATCCAGCCATTGGCGTTGGCTACCATCTCATTTTGCCATTTGAGCTGAGTAGAAGTAATGAACTCTCCCATATCAGCCTTAGCTTCTTGAAACCTCTTGGTGACTTCTCTTACTATGTAGGGTTCAAACAGTTCCCTAGTGAAGTTGGCGAAGGTCATGGGAGTTCATCTTTGTGGAGGGATGCTCTGTCCCACCGAAGGGTCATGCGTAAAGCTTTGAAGAAAGGTTACAGGGTTCAATATTTCTAACTCCTGTACTTCTTCAGGGATATCTGTGAGTTCTAGGTTGGCCATCTGCTCCTCGATGGACTTCCATTCTATACGGTGCAAGTCTGCCATATCATTATAGCGGGAAAGGTCATAGTAATACTTGACTACATCCATATCTCAAGACATTGTTCTTTCCACCCAATGCTTCTTGTACCAGACAAGCGACTCATAATCAAACAAATGTCAAGATGATGGATTTCAACAATTCTCGGAAGAGAGTTAAGCGAGTGCGCTTAACAATATACTGTAAGGGAGGCACCCTATAAAGAGGTGAACTCTAAGGTTGCGACAGCACCAAAACTCAAAGTAGAAGATAAAGATAGAGTAAATAATTCACAGAGAATCAAAACGGTTAAACTTAATATCGTTAAGCGCGAAGCTTTACTCAATTAGTTCTCTTGAGGAAAAGTTGGTTGTCAAAGTAGAATGCCAAACGATTAAACATAGGAAGATATCAGATTTAAGCCTTTGACATTCACCACTACTCCGACCTTGTGCGAGCACTCTGTCCTGCTTAGGGGTTGTCCAAGGTCTACCCTCCATCAGGATATATCCTGCCGGAAGTGTCGGACCAACTCTGGTACACTTAACTCCGTCCATAGGATATGAGTTTCTGCAATCCATCTTCAATACAACTGCATGTGGAAAAACTCTTGCTATCAAAGCTATACCAGGGGCTAACTGTTATGACAACAACGGGAATCAATACCTAGGTGGTGGACTCACTGGCCCAGTGGTAGTTTCGTCTATACAAGCTATGCAGTCCATCATTTAATCTACGCGACTATCTAAGGTGATAAATTGACATGCAAGCTCTCTTGGTGAGATGTAGCTGATGGTTGGCTAAGTGGGCGCTACCCATAGCCAGCCTCTCGGGACATGCTCTACCGTGATAAGACTCATACCTCTAGAGTCCAATAACAACCTGTAGAAATGCTACAAATCAAGGGAAGAAGGTCCTGGCTGGTTACTAAGGTATTTGTCCCGAAAGGACCCACGCCTCCTTAGACTACCTAAATACCTCTAGGAAGACTACCGTACTACCCGTAGGCTATGATAGACAACTAGGTGCCGGAGAGACTGTATATGGGTGACCCCCATTGTGGCGGTTACCCATACTCCCGGTATATATCCTGCAAACGACATTCAGTCGGAGGGACGGCGACAACTTATATGGTGTTACGGCAGCTGCTCCAATGACCTCTTTAACTAGCAAACGAGCAACTACACAACCGTCTGCCTATCACGCTGTAACGGGGGCACCCTGTAGAGAGGTGAACTCTAAGGTTGCGACCGCACCAAACACTCAAAGTAGAAGATAAAGATGAGGTAAAATAATTCAGAAGAATCAACGGTAAAACTTAATACAGTTAAGCTCGAAGCTTCACTCAATTTAGTTCTCTCGAGGAAAAGTTGGTTGTCGAAGTAGAATGCCAAACACTTAAACTTAAGTAGATATCAGATTTAAGCCTCTGACATTCACCACTACTTCCGACCTTGTGCGAGCACCCTGTCCTGCTCAGGGTCTGTCCGAAGTCTACCCTCCATCAGGATTTATCCTGCCGGAAGTGTCGGACCAACTCGGGTATACTTAACTCCGTCAATAGGATATGAGTTTCTGCAA
>Ga0307509_10001452_pt1 | contig 40073 bp, 26 predicted proteins | sample 10_EM_MG_FD_202245 | JGI IMG/M metagenome (GOLD analysis project Ga0307509, IMG submission 202245) | Populus trichocarpa ectomycorrhiza microbial communities from riparian zone in the Pacific Northwest, United States - 10_EM | ecosystem: Host-associated > Plants > Roots > Unclassified | place...
TCTTTTGTTTTTGTTTTGATTTGGGTTTTTATTTGCCATGGGATTTTTCCCGAATGCAGCGGTTGTACCCTAGGATGTGCTAGTCATGTACCTAAAATCATACCACGGATTTAACAAAAAAAAAAAATCTCGTCCCAAAAGCATTTTTCCAACCCCCTCACGCCTGTGCTCGGCCACCTACGAGAGTGGCGTTCAGCCATTATCGCCTGTCTGGTCGGGATTGACCTCTTCTCGTTCCAAAAGCATCTTTACAACCCCCTCATGCTTGTGCTCGGCCACCAACAAGAGTGGCCTTTAGCTATTATCGCTTGTCTGGTTTCTATTGACCTCCTCTCATCCCAAAAGAATATTTACTACCCCCTCATACCCACTCTCAGCTGCCCACAAGTGCGGCGTTCAGCTATAAGCAGTGTCTGCCTTGTCGGTATTGACGCCCTTACGCTCCAAAATTATTTTTACAACCTCCTTGTACCCTTTCCTAGCTGCCCATGTGAGAGCAGTACCCCCATGCAATCTGTTGCATTAACATCCCACTCTTCCATCTCCAATACAATGGAAATTATCTCCACTACCCCGAGAAATGCTACTCTGTGGAGTCCTGTAAAAACTCTAACTAGTACACTCATTAGATATTTGTCTGTCTCCAACTGTGAAAGGAGACTGTATTAACTAACTTGAGATAGCTATGTGTCTTCTGGTAGGGCATGACGGCAGCTCAGATCAGCTCTACACAGTGTTCGCAACGGGACAGGCCATCTGTCGTGAGCCAGGATGAGGACGGATATCAGTACTTCGTCCTGTCCGGTCATTTTCTAAGGTTGCTTAACAAGTAGGAATCAAAGAAGAGAACAGATGGTACTCTCTCGTCCCATCCTGTCATTTCTGGAACTTTTCCCACATATTAGAGTCCAGGACTTTTCCCCGGCCGTCTCCCACCATCCCCTACCAGAAGATGTCTCAGACCGTTGGGCTTGTCATCCTTCCTAATAATTGCGGTCTCTGAAATTCAAGTGCAAGGACGGACAGCATTTTGTCGTCCCATCCACTCATTTTCTCAAGTTGCCCGACAAGTAGGAATGAAAGACAAGGACAGACTAAGTTTTCCCCTTCCACATCATCCCGGGCTCTTGACAGTGCCCCCGCCAGGCCCTATGGGAGCCCTGGATGCCTGCGAATACTCTCTCTGTAAAGGAAAGGGATGTTCAGCCAGTATATATATTCTGCAAATTGTGATCGAGGTTCCTTCGCCCTAGAAGTAGATTTACTACACCCTGAGCACTTGAAACGGTTTCATATAATATGCTGTTCGATCATTTGTCTCCGGCACCTTAGGATTGACATCCCCAGGCTCTATCTAGGAGCAGCTTCACTAGATCTTCTTGCCTCTACTCGGTAGCAACTCTCTACTCAATAGCAAAGAATAGTGAGGTTTGGCCATCTCTATTCGGTGAATTAGGATTGACATTCCTGCATTACAGAAGTAGCTCTATTACACCTCAAGCCTTTGAACTGGTGGCATCTAATAGCAGTGTTTGAACATCGCTATCAGGTAAATTGAGATCGACATCTCCGCATTCTGGAAGTAGCTGCACTACACCCTCTCTCCCCTGCTGCCGGCCGCAAAGGACAGTGATGTTTGGCCCTCTATATTCTGTGAATTGGAATTGACATTTCTGTGTTCAAGAAGTAGCTCTACAACACTCCGAGCCTTCGAAGTGCTCAGATATCATTGCAGTGTTTCACCATCGCTATGTGGTAAATTGCGTGCAATATCCCCACGCTCAAGAACCACTAGCCTGACTACTCTCTCCGCTTCCCACTTGTAGGCAAATGACAAGGGTATTCAGCCATTCCTATCCTGTGAATTGAGGTTGACATTCTCAAATTCCAGGAGCAGCTTCACTAGATCTTGTTGTCCCCACTGGGCAGCAAAGGACTAGGGTGTTCGGCCATCTATATTCTGTGAATTGGAATTGATATTCTTGTGGTATACAAGTAGTTTTACTATACCCCAATCCTTCAAAAGAGAATTCTATAAAGTAACAGTCATGGTTCCTATTCCTATTCACCCCTTGGCCTGTCCAATTTCTGTACTTCAAATATTAAATCTTGAAATAGAGACTTAATCTCATACAAATCTGCACAGACAGTATCTTGTCATTCCTTCTCCCACTCATCCCGGGCCGTGGTTAATTGCTGAAATATCTGGGGCAGCGCAGATACTGAAACCTGTGAGCGTGATCCCTTTTGGTCTGAACCACCCTGGCTGGCACCTCTTGTCCGTTCAATCGTTGGAAATGGACTACTAAGAATAGACTCCTGAGAGATAAAAGAGTCTTCCTCTCTTATGCCTCCACTACTAGTATGGTGAATTCTCTTTGCTGCATGGTATGTAGAGTCCTGTCGCTAGGGTAAATTAGCTACTTTCACAGGCAAAATCTCTTTTACTAGTAGTAGTTATTCCAAAGATCTTGATACCTTTGTCGTTCTTGTAGTTGTTGTATGAAGCTCTCCCAATCTCACAAGCCTTGCGCAAGCTGCTTCACGAATTAACTCCCCACGTCTTTGCTCATCATCCTCCCCTCTCCTTCTCTCTTTTGAGCGTCCCCCCTTCTGTCTTGCTATCGCCGTCATATTGTCCGCAATTCCTTCAAGATGTGATGCTAATCCATAATTAAACTATATCTTTTAGTAATCACTAATTAAATAATTATTGAAATAGAGTAGTGAATTACCATTTCTCCGCTAAAAGGAAATTGCTTGCATTTCGATTGCTCATTTACAACTCCGGAGGTGTCTTTTGACTCTTGTGATGGAATTTCCCCAAGATGCTTAGCAATATCCTTCTCATTGGCGAGTTCTTCCCTATATGCAATAAGATCGCAAATATCTCTCCGAAGTGTTGGAATGGCGGATTTAATATTTTTGTAAAACCCATTCTCCTGCAAGCTAAATAAAACCTCCCCCAGGCAGCAGTAATTTTTCCAAATGGTGCTGCATATGGACGATACTTGTAGACCTCTGCAACAAGGGCTGTATATTGCTTGAACGATACCAGGAATCCTGGGTCTTGGAGTACATTCTCCTCGAGACTCTGCCTCTCTGTTGGTTCAATATGCGAAGGATGATCTAATTGATGTAATCCTTCTGAAATCTAATTAGACTCGGGAATGCTGAACAGCCATGATTGGGTTTTACCTTCTAATAGGCTACCGGTCACTCTTGTGTCCTCTTGGTTTGCCATGGCATCGTGACTTTCCATTCCCATTGCTATTCGCACAGGCCGTATTAGTCTCCTTCACAATTCGGGAGGTCACTGTGTTGTAGTTTCTGCAGAGTACCGGGTCAATTTGGATGCTCTGATGAACTCGAAATCTCGGCTAGTAAACATCATCATTCACAAAATACCAGAGCATGTTTTGAAATGTGAGGACGTCACAATTAGTTTAAAGCTAACGTATTTACGGCTAGTCTCACTGAAACACCCTCCACGCGCCGATCGTTTTTCGAACTCGAATTCGAACCAAAAAACAGGGATCTGCCGAAAGTGTCTAATACGGTACTGTCGAAGGTTCTCTAACCCCGGACGTTCTTTGGGTAGGAAATACGTACTTCCAAAGGTCTGTAAATCCGGTTCAATTATCACGATTTCACAGCTGGGGTCAAATCAGATAACAATCAAAGAAATCAAACGATGAAAATAAAAGATGACAAACAATGAAAGTTGAGAAGGGTTTCAATAACTTTATTCAACTATATACTCGGGCGCAAATTAAAGATCCGGAAAAAGTGACTTGGAATATCTGTGTTGCAACCATACATTTTGTTTGTCACTTTTTCCGGATCTTTAATTTGCGCCCGAGTAGTTGGGAGCGGCTATCCATCCGGGTTTGCACAACCCACTGCACTACAATCCCGAGGTAAGCCAACTCAACTTGCCTATCCCGCAGTACAGGAGAAGGGTTGTGCGGATGATGATAATCTCTTGAAACTCCCTTTCTTCCTTAAAAATGAGGATTTCTATCGTACATGACTACTGGATTCAACCGTATCCAAACATACACGATGTCTGCTCGGTTGCAACGCAATTTCTCACTAACCCGTTCAAATTGATTAACCTATGTTTGTGAACCTGTTTAGGAGATTATTCACATGCCAGAGAAAATGTTTTCAGAAATCACAGGGATAAAAAACAAACAGGCAAAATAATCCCTGTCTTTTACAAAAACATATTGCAGGGCACGGTTACCCTAGTCTCCCACAGTCCTTGTCACAGAGGGCAAATCTTGGGCCAACAGTTGAGTCTGCCACAACTCGCCACTCACACGCGCCCTTGCACCATCCTAGTGCCGTTACCTCTCACAGACGTCATGCAGAACTGAACTTTAACGGATACGGTACCAGCTCTTTCTTCACTTTTCCTCTGTCATCACACCACTCCCCACCCAACAACGCCCCAGTTAGACTCCTCGTTTAATTCTTTCCTACTGCATCAAATTTAGTCCTGAGCTCTCTAAATTCATCTCTCTTACCTCCGTTTAAACCTCTTCACACTTCGGGCACTAAATTACAAAGAAGCGGGGCAGCCCGTGCTGGGTGGTTGGGGTCTTTCTAGACGGGCTAATTAGCTTCTCTCACCTATTTCTTGTTGAGGATTTGAATTCCTTTAAACTGTGCTGCCAGTTGCAGGATCTCATATCAGAATGTTGGAAGGATTGGTATGTTAGCTGTCTCAGGCGGTGTCGGGTCATGTTTCACTAATCTTGCGGTCAGATCGCGACGCTGATGAATCGGTTTCTGGGGATGTATGACGGTAATTAACACCGAATTGTGTTCCAATTCACTGACCACTCTGATCAGGTACATCAAGAACTTCGATAGCAAACAGCTAAATGTTGGCATCTGGAGGTTTGTTTTCAGAATGCCTAATCGGGGTCTTTGCTAACATGTGGTCTTTCTCAGTGGCGATGTACGATTACGGAACCTAGAGCTGAAAAAAGAGGTATATCCTATCAAGACTGCTTATGATTCATGGAATAATTTCCCACTGTTTTTTTAGGCCTTGGATCACATGAAGCTCCCTATAAATGTCATAGAAGGACATTTGGGGCAACTTACACTACAGTAAGCCCGGCTTGTCTCTCGGGATAGTTGATTCACGGCTGATAACATCACAGGATCCCCTGGAGCAATCTGAAAGGCAAACCGGTGAAAGTAATTATCGAAGATGTCTATCTACTAGCCAACCCGAAGGCCGATCAGGAGGTGAGATCATTGCTCTTGGTAACCCCTAGTTATAACTATTATCTCCAAGGCGCTTACCTGTCACCGCATAGTATAACGAGGAAGAAGAAGAACGGCGGAAGCAATCCGTCAAACAAGAGAAACTTCAAAATGCCGAGTTACTTCAAGATAGGAACACCGAGGGGATGTCACCGGAGGAGCTACAGAAAAACCAGAGCTTCACAAACACTCTTGTTACCAAAGTAAGAACCGAATATCCAATATCTGCCTAAGATTCCCTGTTAACACCTGGTGATGAAAGATCTTAGATAATCTTCAAATCACGGTGAAAAATATTCATATCCGATACGAGGACTCTCTCAGCACTCCAGGGGTAGATACCGGTTTCCCCTCAATACTTTACTAAATAAGAACGCTGACTTTAGTAGCACCCGTTTTCCCTTGGATTCACGCTTGAGGAGTTTTCTGCCGTCTCAACCAACGAAAATTGGGAACCCAACTTCATCCAGGATAATGTTTCTGTTACCCACAAGCTCGCCAAGTTGGGCTCGTTAGCCATCTATTGGAACACGGACTCCGAGCACTTTGGTGGTCGCCCTGATACCCACGCGATGATGGTAAAAGGGTTCGAGGGTCTTATAGCGTCTGAAAACGATATACCTGCTGGCCACCAGTTTGTGCTAAAGCCTGTGAGCGGCACTAGTCATATTGAAATGAATAAAACTGGTAGAGCAGATGTTCCTAAGATGATAGCCCGAATGATATTTAACGAGATTGGTTTTATTCTCGATGAGGACCAATATAGGGACGTACTTATGATGATTGACAATTTTCACTTTTATCTGCGTCACCAACAATACAAGAAGTATCAGCCAAGAGGAAAGTCCCCGAAGGAGGACCCAAGGGCATGGTTTCTTTTTGCCGGTAACGCCGTTTTAAGCCGAATACACGAGAAAAATAAGAAATGGTCTTGGGATTACTTCCGTGAGAGAAGGGATGACAGGAAACGGTATATTGGGTTGTTCAAGCAACTAAAGCAGCAGGAGCAACTGCCGACATCCGAGCTGGAGGAATTGAAGAAGCTTGAATGGAAGCTGTCATACGAGGATCTAAGATTCTATCGATCCCTTGCAAGAAATCAGTTGCGGAAGGAGCGCGCGTTGGTGAAAAAGCCAGAGCAACAGCAAACACAAGGGTGGGTTTCATGGATGTGGGGCTCTGCTCAAAAGAAAGAGGAGGAGCAGAGTGCCGTCATGACTGATCAGCAACGTAAAGAGCTTTACGAAGCGATTGATTGGGATGAGAAGAAGGCTATAACAGAATCCATCGACCTTCCACGTGATTCGGTTAAAATGCAGGTTGAAGCAAGTTTGAGAACCGGAAGCTTCACACTCAAGAGAGACCCCCACGGAGACGGAACAGAAATACTGGCGCTTCTTTTTGACACATTCAAATCAAAGATCCTGCAACGTCCAGATTCCTTTTACGGTGAGCTTAGCCTCGGAGGATTAAGAGTTTATGATGGCACAACCAAGGGATCCTTATATCCCCAAATCGTGAAAGTCAAGGATGTGGTCCCTGCTCTCGGACTTGAAGAACTGGACGACGATGACGAAAATGTCTCAAAAGAATCGGACCCTGATGCGCCGTTTTTTCTGGCTTCATTCGAGCGTAACCCGCTAGACGAGAGCGCCGATTCAGCAGTTACAATGAAGATGAGGAGCATGGAAATTATCTACAATCCCATATTTATAGAGGAAATTTACAAATTTTTTAAGCCTCCGGAGCGGCATATGGAGAGTATCGGTGCTCTGATGGAATCAGCTGGGGCTACTGTAGAAGGCATTCGACAACAAACACGGGCAGGGCTGGAATTCGCTTTGGAAGAACACAAGACACTTAACGCCAAATTAGACCTGCAAGCACCTCTAATTATTATACCTGAGAGTATTTGCGACGCGAAGTCGAATTGTTTAATTCTTGACGCAGGACATGTCAGCCTGACGAGCGACCTGGTAAAAAAGCGAGATATCAGAGAGATACATTCCAAACAGAAACTACAGTATAGCGACAAGGATTATGCTAGGTTAGAGTCACTGATGTATGACAAGTTTTCTTTGAAATTAGAATCAACTCAGGTTCGTGCCTACCGCTCTGGATTCCAAATTATCCTTCACGATCTAATTTTAAGACCAGGTTCTCATTGGGCCTTCCGTGGAAGAAACAAAACTACAATTGCGTGCAAAGTCCGACAGGAAGCATCTTCATATTGTTGATCGGATTAATATCAATTTCACAGTCGACATATCTATCCTTCCTAAAGCTTCAAACCTTACAAAGTTCCGAATGTCCGGCCATCTTCCCGTTCTTCATGCCTCTTTGTCGGACAAAAAATATAAAGCCTTGATGAAAATAATCGACATGGCAATCCCGAAGCTAGGCCACGAGGGATCACCTAATCCCCAAAAGCCAATACGCCAACCTGCTCAGGAGTGGAAGTCTGGGCCCATGCCCGACCAAGCTCGCCCAGCCCCCTTTCAGTTCCCTTCAAAGCAAGAAGACCTGGTACTGCAGGATGACAGTGATGCCGAGACCGACGAGCACTTTGAGGAAGCATCTGATGGCATTCCGAACGATTCACTTAGTACTCATCAGAGAATATTCGAACTCAAGTTTACCGTGGGGGAACTGCGGGGATCTCTATTCCGAGCAGACCCAGAGGGGAGGAATCCCGATAAGCAGCTAGTCCTCCTAGTTGCCGAACATTTTGCTTTGGATTTCCACATCAGGCCTTTTGATATGGCTGCGGAAATAATTCTAAAGTCATTGAACGTCGAAGATCTCATCGACGACGATCCGTCCACTACTTTCAAGCGAATTGTTACCTCTGATACGCTTCAAGAGCAATCAAACGACAATCCCCTTTTCTTTGTCAAGTACGTAAAGGTGAAGCGAGAATCTCCAGAATTTATGACAGTCTATGAGGCCATTGAGACAAACGTGGACATTTCTATATCTACAATTAATGTTGTGATAACCAGAAAGACTGTTTTAACACTTCTTGATTTTATCATCACAACCTTTACTAATCCTGGGAACAATCAAAAAAAAACTTCGACCCAGGTTATAGAAGGCGCCACGCAAGATTCCGGAGAGAAGGAGTTGGACCTAACAGTTTCCAGCAATCTCCCAGAGGCCGACAAAATCCGTGTTAAGATCAACTTGGATAGTATAGGTCTCATCCTCAACAATGACGGTATACGCTTAGCAACGCTTAGCCTTGCTAGAGCGGACGTTGGTATATTTCTCATGGGAAAAACTATGCGAATTGGAGCGAGGCTTGGAAACTTTTCTCTCTTTGACGATATCAATGAAGGCGCCGAAGAGAATTCGCCACTGAGGCAGCTTGTTACTATTCAGGGCGACGAACTGGCAGATTTCCGATATGAGACATTCGATCCAGATGCAACCCAATCATACCCTGGCTATAATTCTTCAATCTACCTCCGTTCCGGATCCATTAAAGTCAACTTTGTAGAAGAGCCCTTCCGGAAGATTATTGACTACGCTATTAAATTCGGAAAGATGCAAGCACTTTTTAACGCTGCGCGCCAAGCTGCCATGAGTCAAGCTAGCCAAATGCAAGAAAATGCAAATCAGATTCACTTTGATATCTTGGTCCGAACTCCTATTATAGTCTTTCCACGAACCAATGTCGGTGGACACGCGGAGCGGGATCTTCTCACAGCATATCTCGGAGAGCTCTACGCTCAGAACAAATTTGTCCCCCTTGATAATTCCGAAAATTCCCCTATAGTGAATAAGATTTCCGCCGGGATCAGTAAGACGCGACTGACATCCGACTTTTACTTTAGTGACGGCCAAAAAGAGGAGCTTGAGCTTTTGGACAAACTAGATATATCTTTTGGAGTCACATACCTTGAACATACTTGTAATGCCGAGCGGCCAGATCTCGAGGTAGGATTCAGCCCTGCGGTTTCAGATATGAGCTAATTCTCTTAGATCGAGGGTGCAATGTCCGACCTCAATCTTAAGTTAACCCAGACACAGTTCAAGTTCCTACTAGAGCTCTCCCGATCAATTCCGATGGTCTTCGCAGGTGATCCCGAAGATGAAGAAATTGTCGAACAGTTACCGACGGAGAATATGGAGCCAGCGAAAAAGACAATCCGACAATCGAACGAAGAGTCAGCCCAAGTAGTACATCTGAACCCGGAACTAGGCGTCAGCCCAGACACTTGGACCAGGATGGACATGGTCTTTAGTGTAGGGAGCATAGCCTTAGAATTGTTCACTGCTGACTCAGACAATCCTATTGGTGACCTTGAAGCAGCAAGCTTGTCTAGAGCTTCCCTGAGCAATACTAATGTTAAACTCCGAATGATCAGCGACGGCTCTATTGAATCAGAGCTTCTAATCGACTCCTTCAATATTAGAGATAGTCGGCTCCAGGAAACTAATAAGTTCCGTAAGATCATGTCGTCAACCAATGATCAGGGGTCACAATTCATGGCCACTGTTACGATTTCAAGTGGTGCAGAGCGAAACCTTGTGGCACTTCTGACAATCGATAGCCCTAGAATTATCTTTGCCTTGGACTATATCTTCGCCCTCCGGAGCTTTGTGATGTCGGCGCTAGAAACTGAGGAGAATCCAGCAGCAGAATCGCTAGATGAAACATCTGAGAGTGAAGATAATCTCAGCGAGAGAAGTACCCGCCTCGGGTTAGGTTCGCTAAGCAAGACAGATCGTTCGTCAAGGTCTACAGACTCCAGGAAAGGTGATAAGGCCAAGGAGACCAATGAGGCAATGTCCGTTTCCTTCCAAGTCAATATAGTCGATTCCCAAGTTATCCTTATTGCCAACCCTGGAATCAGTAACTCAGAAGCTATCGTCTTAAGCACAAAGCAGATTTTGGTTTCGCAGCAACACGCTCTAACCCTTCAGGTCGAGGAAGTGGGAATGTTCTTGTGCCGGATGGACAAGTTTGAAACCAGTCGTCTCCGTATTCTAGACGACTTTGCAATAACTGGATCGATGGACAACCGATCCCTTGGCGCGAATCAGTCCATCCAGAGCATCCGGATAGACGTTGGCCCATTGGTGTTACGAGTATCTTTACGCGATATCCTTCTCGCGACCCAAATATTCAATAAGGCATCAGAAATGTCTTCACCCAACAAAGGAAAGCCCGAGATAGAGGGTGAGGCCAAGCGTCTTGGCGCCTCCAAGGCGTCTGGGAAATCTCTCAAGAGAAGAACTGCCAGCGGGAAAGAGCCCTCAACTGCGGCACAGAAGGGCGCAAAATCTTTCGGCACTTCTAGGAATCAGACATCCCAAGGCCGGCAAGCCGCTTCGACAATTGTGAAGCGGGAAGACTTGACTGCCAATTTTTCTGGGATGCGAGTAATACTGATCGGAGACCAACACGAGCTACCATTATTGGACTTAAGTGTAAAACATTTCAGCGCTCGAGTAAAAGATTGGTCTGGAGAGGTATGTCATCCATTAACAGTCTACCATCCATCACTAAACATATTCCACAGCTAGATGCGGACACAAGTATCGAGTTGTTCATGAACATCTACAACTTTTCGAAATCTGCCTGGGAACCGCTGATTGAACCATGGCAGTTAGACTTCCACGTAAGGCCACTCTTGAGTCTCCCCATAAACTTCTGCTAAACGGCATTAGATGTCACGCTCGGTTCAGCTGGAAAAACTCTCAATTGATCTTGTCTCTCGAAAGATGTTAGAATTGACTATCACGTCCCAGACAATAGCTTTAGTTTCCAAGGCAGCTCAATTTATGCAACAAGACGAAGATATACTAACAAAACCTCGCGGCGCCGATTCCCCTTACCGGATTCGCAACCAAACCGGATTTCCTTTGCATGTATGGGCTGCTTCCGACCCACTCCTAGGAGAATCAATGGCGGTTAAGCTCGAAGATGGGCAACAAGTGCCTTGGAGATTTGAAGAATGGGAGAAGATGCGAGAAAACCTGAGCCCCGACGGATCCAGCGGTATTGTAGGCATTAAAATCGAAAATTCAGGGTTCGAGAGTATTACCGAAATACCCGTTAATAAAGAAGGGGAAACGCTTTATACACTTCGTCCGCCAAAGGACAATACCCTCCACCGTCTACTATGTGAGGTGCATCTTGGGACAGATAACGTCAAGTACATCACCTTCAGGTCACCCCTCATCATTGAGAACAACACTCAAATTCCTGTCGAGATTGGTGTCTTGGACATTGAAGCTCAGAATATCGTCAGGGTCTATAAAATATTACCGGGCGAAAGCCAGCCGGCCCCAATAGAGGCCGCATATCACCAATCAGTAGTAGTTAGGCCAGATGGTGAACCCCTCGTTCTCCTCCAGCACAACACATGTGCTAACTCCTCTCTAGCTGGGTTCGGGTATAATTGGTCTCAAGACCGCCTGTTTTGGAGGACTCTTCTGAAAAAAACGACTAAATGTCTCAACTGCAATAGTGAGGAGGGAAATAACGCGCCCCCATTTTACTTCCAAACGCACGCCACCTTCTCACGGAATAACCCAGCCACAAAATCATATCCATACATGAGGATCCAGTTGTCTGCACCCCTCGAAGTCCAAAACCTTCTTCCCTATGACTTCAAGTTCCGCATATATGACAAGCATACCCAGAAAGAATGGACAAATTTTCTTCGCAAAGGTGGCTTGAGCCCAGTCCATGTGGTCGAACTCTCACACCTCCTTCTCATGAGTATTGATATGCAAGATACCGTTTATACCGCCAGCGACTTCGCTATAATCAATTCCGATAACACAGAGTTTGATAAGGAAACAACGCTCGTGGCAAGAGACAACCAGGGCTTAGAACTAAAGCTTCGGCTACATTACTTCCCGATTGCTAATAGTGGTGGTGCCTTCCGAGTTGCGGTCTATAGTCCTTATGTGATTCTAAACAAAACCGGGTTGACGATGATGGTTATGTCTAAGTCTTTGTTACAATCCGCGAAGGTTGCTGCGGGGCAGATGCAAACGAGTGAGAAATCTCCTTCGGCAGTTGATGACCTCAGCTAATACTCTCAGGTGCAGGATCCTCTCAACGAGCTGTCCCTTACATGTTTTCCTACCCGAGTGATGACCGGAAGAACCGTGCAGTCCTCAAAGTCGGAAATTCAATCTGGAGTAGACCTCACAGTTTTGAAGCGATCGGAAATGTCGCAGACGTAGTCCTTCCGTCCTCAACAAAGGAAACTGAGTTGCATATCGGAATATCAGTGGACGAGGGAGAAGGAAAATACAAAATGACGAAAATAGTTACCTTAACTCCTCGATTTATCCTCAAGAGCAAGTTACTGGAAGTTATTCAGATAAGGGAGCCTAGCACCGGTTCAAATAACATCATGACTCTCAACCCCGGAGAGTTACTTCCCTTACATTTTCTCAAAGCTTCTGAGCGTAAACAACTGACTTTGCTCTTCCCCGGCATCAATAATCGATGGTCATCGCCTTTTAATATCTCGGATTTAGGAAGTGTGCACGTTAAGATGCACAAGGCTAATCAGCGGCAAAGCCTTATACGGATAGACATCTTGCAGGAGAAGGCTACTATTTTCCTACATCTCAGTATTGAAAAGAAGAACTGGCCATTCTCCATACGGAACGAGAGTAGCCAGGAATTTACTTTCTACCAAGCCGATCCCAACCAGGACGACGACGAAGAAAAGGAGAGTGACTTCCGTCCAGTTTATTACAAGATTCCGCCCCGAAGCATTATGCCTTACGCCTGGGATTTCCCCGCTGCTAAGAGCAAAGAGCTTGTTCTGATGGTTCGCGACCGGAAGCGACATGTTCGCCTTGCTGAGATTGGTAACCTGGTAAGACCCCCATCTTATTTTTACCAAGCTAGACCTTGGGTTCTTACCTACATCTAGGTTCCTTTCAAAGTGGAAACTGGCGTAATTGGTGAGGATGGCAATCCAACAAAGAAGATAATCGAGATCAACGTTCGAGCCGACGGTCCCACACAAACTCTGGTCCTTTCTAACTACCGACCCTCCAAGAGCTTGTACAAACCCAAGGCCAACACATCGTCCGCTAGTGTTACAACAAGCGCCGGTTTCGAGGTCAAGGATGAGGACAGTGACATTACCTTTCAGGTCCAAATCCGATTTGCTGGGATCGGAATCTCACTTATCAACAGACAGCTCAAAGAATTGGCCTACATTACTTTCCGTGACCTGGAGGTGAAATACAATGAGTCATCCCTCCTTCAAACCCTCAACCTTCTTGTCAAGTGGATTCAAATTGACAATCAACTGTATGGAGGACTTTTTCCCATTATTCTTTATCCTAGCGTTGTACCAAAGACAGGTAAAGAAATGGATGTTCACCCCTCGCTTCATGCATCAATCACTCGAGTGAAGGATGACTGTATGTTTACTACATCCCCCAGAGCCCTAAATCATTAGCAGCCACTAATGTACAATAGCATACGGCGTACTCTACATTAAATATGCCACATTCTTATTGCAACAGATGACGCTTGAAATCGATGAGGACTTTATTTACGCGCTTCTTGATTTTTCTAAAATCCCTGGTGCTAGCTGGATGGAACCCGATGACGGAAAACTCTGCGACGACGACTTAGACATTCCAGAGCCCAAGACGGATAGTGGCGGGGAAGATATGTACTTTGAGCTGCTGAACATTCAACCCGCACAGCTCGACATTTCACTTCTTAGGACAGAAGTAGTCAACGTTGAGGACAAAACTTCATCACGTAATCCCCTACTGTTTATTCTAAACGTCTTTACAATGGCGATCGGAAATATCAATGACGCGCCGGTGCGCTTGAATGCTTTGATGCTGGAAAATGCGAGGGTTTCAATGCCAGTCCTCGCGCGACACCTTCAGACCCACTACAGCAACGAGTTCTTGTACCAAATTCACAAGATTTTGGGATCGGCAGACTTTTTGGGCAACCCCGTTGGATTGTTCAACAATATCAGTTCTGGCGTCTTGGACATATTTTATGAGCCTTACAACGGCTTCATCATGACAGATCGTCCAGCGGAGGTTGGTCTTGGGTTTGCCAAGGGCGCCACCAGCTTCGTCAAGAAGTCGGTATTCGGGGTATCCGACAGTTTATCCAAGTTTACAGGCAGTATGGCTAAAGGCATGCAAACATGTTCCCTACCATGTCAGTCTTCCATGAATACTAATCAACCACCTACATACAGGCCTGGCTGCGGCAACCCTAGACAAACAGTTCCAAGATCGTAGACGCATTTCGCGAGCACGGAACCGCCCAAAACACGCATTGTATGGTATAACATCTGGTACAGGTTCACTCATCACTAGCTTTGCCAGTGGGCTTGGCGGGCTTGCCAGAAAGCCGCTGGAAGGCGCAGAGCGTGAAGGTGCCTTAGGTTTCTTTAAGGGGCTTGGCAAGGGTGTTGTTGGTCTGGCTACTAAGCCTGCGATTGGAGTCTTTGATCTCGCGTCAAGTACAACCCCACCCCGTCAATTCATCGCTCAGGACTAATATTCGAGTGGTACAGATGTCACAGAGGGTATTCGTAACACCACGACTGTTTTTGACGCGGAGGGACTCGACCGGGTTCGCCTCACACGATACATCGGCCAAGATGGTGTTGTTAGACCGTACTCACAGCGCGAAGCGTTAGGCCAATTTTGGTTGAAGCAACTAGACAACGGAAAGTTCTTTGACGATGAATACATCGCTCACCTAGAACTCCCCGAGCAGGACCTAGTAGTAATGTTAACATATTCGTAAGTGGCCCTTACCTTGTTTCAGTGACACCGACACTAATGAAGAGTTAGGCGAATCATGCTTGTCAAAGCCAAACAGCTTTACTGCCAATGGGATCTTTCTCTAAACGAGCTCCAAACAATCAGCATGGAGAAAACAGGAATAGCTTTAATGCTACGGGGTGGCCGGCAAGGTCCATTCATACCAACCAAGGACGAATCGTCACGGAAGTTCTTATTCAAGAAAATCGAACTGGCCGTTAATTCATTCAATAGCACAGCCGCAGTTTCTTAAGTGGCCCAACGTGAGATCAAGGCTTTCCTTGAGAAAACATTTCAATCTATGTTTTTTCCTTTCCTTCAGGGTGGCATATTCAACGTCTCAATGTGTTTTTCCATTTATTTCATGATACCATGTCCTTTCAATAGCACATCAACGCCTGGTCAGTCGGGTCTGATTTTCTGCCCGCACGGTACATCGCACAGCATTTATCAGGGTATTTTTCAATACTTAATGAAAAAAAATTTACCACTCGCGGCGAGAATAAGTCATAAGGCATGAGACAACAAACGCAACCACTATCCCAAGCAAAATTCAACCACCCTGGTAACCACAATAGTAATTACAATTACAGACATAACTATAATGATTACTAATAATATTGCCTGTATAAATGTATCCCTCCTTCTCTCTTAAGAGCACGGGATCTGGTAATAGGATCTTTAGTTTTGACAATAGTCCCGATTCGAGTTGTGATGGTTGAGCGTTGGAGGAATTGCAGTTGAGTCGGTTGCCTCAGGACTTATTTTCGCCGCGAGTATTGTACTATGGGGCGCATTAAACCAACTACAGTGGAACCTCCAAAACTTCCCGCCTCCCAAACTTCCAATGCTCTGTTAATTCCAGTGTTTGCGGATCCCCCATATTTGACATATGGAAAATCCCTCTGAAACTTCCAAGTCTCTTATAGTTACCAATTCCAGCATATTCTAAGGCTCTTAATTCTGGAAAACCCATGTCAGGAAAATTTAGTGTGAAAATTTAGTACAGCTCAGGGTATTGGAACCATGGAGAGTGCAGAGGCTCCGGGAGTCCATAATTCAAAGCAGTATTTTTTCATATTTTTCTGTTGATGATAGCCAATAGTTAGTGCAACTCAGAGTCTTACTTCAATTTCTTTGAATTCATTATCCTCTACTCAATTCTTCATATACCGGGTCGCAAGTAACATTTATTTCCATCTTCGCCATCATGATATGTCGCTCACTTTGACCAGTTTCCTGTGGCCGATGTGCCAAGACCCCCCCCCTCTTTCCATAATCCCCTTATTTCCAGCCTCATGCTGCTCCCTACCTGCTGGACTTATCGGAGGTTTCACTGTACCGCAAGAACTTAAATAATTGAACCTCGCGCTAAGACGTCGGAAATTCCCTCTCTTGGATAGGGAGACGGAATCACCGCAAAAACTGACCGCTCGAGCCCCATCTCCAGACAAAAAAAAAGTGCCAGACCCTACTAGCAAAGGCAACTCCAACGTCTTAGCGCTAGGTTCAATTATTTAAGTTCTTGCGGTATAACATTTACCCGCCCGGAATGGCTCCCATCACGAAACATGAAATATCACCCGTGCTGTAAACCACAACCCAAAACCACAATACACTAGCGCTCACAATCATCATAATATTATTATACTACAAATAACATAAACCCTAGCCTAGCCCACCCCACAATACACTGCAATCCCTTCCTTATCGCAATGTCGGCAGTAACAGCCGTTGAAGTGAAATCCCAGCCCCTCTTTACCTAGACCCCTTCGCCCCACTCCCTGATGCAGCCCCCCGCATGGTACCGATCTGCGTCCGCACGCAGCCCCCTACCGCCGCCACTGCCTAAGGCAATCGAACCAAACACCTAACCAAATGTACCAGCAGGACACGGTATCGCCAAGAGCACATGTGCATGAACAGCATCAGACTCAACCCGAGAAATTGGCCTGAGGTGATCGGAAATAGAAAGCTCGTAGCATGTACAAGTACCGGAAGGGTACCCTGTAAAGTATGTTATAGTATGCACAGAGGTGAAGTGTTCCCTTTTCTGTTAACACATATGGGTGGACTCGGACGCAGTGCGGTGGATCAATAGCTCCTTGATATTGCGAGCCGTTCTCAGAAAGGAGGGGGCGCTGTTATGGGGCTGGTGGGCTCGGCCACGTCGAGCTTAGGTTAGGAAAGGCTCCTCTCGCCGGGGGTGGGTGATAGGCCACGATCAAGTGCTTTACTCTGATAATCGAAGAGGAAGGCATTTTCGTACGAAGCTGAGATTATGAATGGGATAAGAGTTGGGATTCAAGTTCTTATTCATTTTCCCTCTTTTTCCTCCACGTGTAATAGACCAGCCCGGTGTGTGAGTGAGAGGTCGTGAGGAGACCGCCCTTGTAAACACCGTAGTACGGTGTACAGTACTGGTGGCTCGGTCTCACCTCAGCCGCTATCTTCATCCATATAGCCAGGAAAATATCGTTTGCCCCCTAGTCAGTTGACAGTACTTGACTCGCTGGAAGCGTTCCGCTAGGTCGGCCAATGTACTAGGAGTGACATTGGGAGGGTATGGATAGGATAGCGATGCGAACGAAAATCTGTGTTTGCAAGCCCCTAAGAAACGTTACATAATAGCTATTTCTACTAACTCACCCTAGTACTCATCGTATGGTCATGCTTCACAACCAATCCTGCTCCGAAGCTCGAGGTGTGCGTTTTATTATTTCCCAGGAGCTCCCTTATTCTCACATACGAGCAGCCATTGTAAGCCCATCCAAAGCCACATGCAAAGCAACGCCCTACCTAGGGCAGAACGTCAAACCCCGCGCTACCGGTTTAACGGCTAGAGCTAATCTCTTTTTCACCCCTCAAAAACGAATTATGAGACCGAATGACAAATGCGCCGATTCATATGGTGCGTGCGGACCAAAACCTGAACCAGGAATTTAGCCATTTTCAAATCATAATACCATCAGCCAAGGCCACCCGGGTAACTCAAAAAATCCTCTATATTATTTTCCTTCCATTTCTCTACAATATACAGGATTTCTTGAGTTTCTCAGATGACTGAGAAGTTATAAATAATTATTTAAAATAAGACAATTTTAGTGTGAAGCAGGGAAAAGTGTTACGCACAGCCACAACTTAAGCGCCAAGATAGGGCATGACATTGATTAGTAATTCACTTTTGTGCCAAGACTTTAATATATTGTTTGTATAATACCCAATAGAACCAATTGGTGATAAGTTTGAATGTATAATAAACCTATCTACTAATCAATATTCGACTCTAAATTGCAACAAAGTGCAAGCCAATATATCTCTTGTTTAATCAAAGTTCTTTCTGCAAGGTATGATCATATTGTGTCTTTTGATATTAGATTCTAACAGAGTGAACAGGATTATGAGATGGCAAGATGCAAAAAAGATACAGTATCATATCATGATGTTATATAGGAAGATTGAGTGGTTAACTATTATTGAATCAAGACCCTGTCAGATCTCGTAATAATTGTAATAATAATATGTCTAGGACATGAAATGAGAGTAATAAGGAACAAGATTTTGTTGTCAACCCTGAAAATCAACACCTAATTCCATATTTTATAACCTATAAAGGCAAGTCTTGGCATCTAAAGTGGCTCAGCCATGTAACACGCCTTTTTCAGCCTTGTTCAGGTATTGGTCCGCACGCACCATACTTCCCCCGCAATGGTATCCCAGCAGGGCGTGGGCAGCCTCTTGTATCCTACCGAGTGATTTCCTGTGGATAGAAGTACACTACTCCAGCACTGCATACCTCAAACTAGACCCTTCGAGGGGCGCGATGAAATTGTGTAAGCCTCAGCTCACACTGTTCACCGGAATTCTTCTCCAGCTCGACACTCACACAATGCGAGCATTTGGGTGTCGATCCGGGGGGTTGAAGCAAGATGGTTCATCGGAGAACAGGTCTGTATCGTTGTTGGGCCTTGGCACCGGAACGATGCCGGCATCTCTCATGTATGCGAGTGCTGGCACGTCTCTCTCGGCTGTTCCGTGTACGCAGTACCCATTCGGGGCGATAGCACCAGTGGGCTCGGTGCAACTTTAACCACCAATGCAAGAAAGTCACGCCTAAACCACCCCACATGGTATTATGTACGGTTTTGTTGATTTCTACCTGCTGGACTGGAATTGTTCCTAGAGGTAGTTAAAATGTGCGTTTTTAATCCTATCATGATCGCATTCATGGTTAGTACTCTGTGCACTGGTTACATATCAGCCTGCGCGGGCTCTGCAGTTTTAAAATATATTTCACCCCACTAATTATTATCTCTAGGCTTTCGACACGCGAGGAGAAAAAGATAAAAATCTCCCACAGAATTCCTTCAGTAGAGAGGTCCGCAAACAAACTCCCTCAAGGCCATTCTTGAGAGGAAATTCCGCACGAACAGAATACTCGAGTACAAGGAAATAGACCAATAGCTGTTGTACTTGTTGTTTATGTTATCAGAGACGCCCCTGGGCGCGTGAAACTAAACAAATAAACAAACAAAATCTTTGAACCTAGCCACCTAATTGGCAGGCCAGATTTTGGCCGGTAGCAATCACGCCTCCCCGTTCACGCACTCGAATGCCAATCTCCAATCTCATCGGATGGAAATAAAATTGAGTTTACGCCTTGCCCGCGAAAACCGCCAAATTCCCCTCAGAACCAGAGAAAAGCACAACATATAAGAATTGACACCTGTTCAATGGTTCTTCCTAGTAAACCCAACTTCGTAGATCATTCGAAATCGATAGAATCTATTCGGCTATTCCGAGGCTTCCCTGTTTACGATCTGTAAAACACAATGAAGAAACAACCCCGCATTGGGCAAGTTAAACTAACTACACTGTCCACCTGTGAATGAGAGTTTGTACGGTACGCCGGCGATAGCTGAGCTTGGAGGGAACACAGCTAAATTTACAAGAAATGGCCACATTTCCTCCGGTTTACTTTCAATCGCCGCTAATAGGTTCCGTATGCTTGAAAAATTATTGGCGGGTTAAGCATTTCTCATGATTGGGCAACAGGATATTCGGCAACTCTGGCCTAGAACAATGGAATTTCACCGCACTCAACTCTCGAAATATGGATCACTGATGGGGATAGAGCTTATGTCCACCCGAAAGAAATATTTTGAATGCCAATCATAACTTGTGATTCGTGGACATGGTCGTCAGCTGAGATGTGTGCAGCATCGAGACGCTCCATGGTCTTCACTACCATATGTCATACCTCGACGGAGCTGGGCCTGTAACAAAGAATTTCTGCTACCCTACTTTCACGATTTCCCTTTTTGTCCCCCAAATACCCCTATTTGTCACCCGTTCGGTTTCGCAGTGTGTACCAGTAGACTACGGCTAAGACTATCATCCACAAGAAAGTATACTTATCTATTCGATAATCTCTGTCATCTCTTCCACCAGTGGTGCTTGCAGGAAGCGATGGCCAGTCAACCTGCACAAACACAGCTCGACCTATCAGAAAACAAGTTATGGCCTCTGCCATGGGCACTCCATTCGTTTATAAAGCATGCCTCCTAAAAATTAAATTGCCTTTGCAGTCGCCCCGATCATTGCCGATTTCTACCGCAGAAGATCTCCGATATGCGAGTTCCGAAACCGTCGCCTTCCAGCCGAAAGCTTAAGCCTCTCACCTTACCGTACTTCACCAAGGGAACAACACACAGAGCATGCACATGCCAAAGCAACCACCACCTACTTCTTTCTCAATTAGCATACACAAGCACTTTAAGCTAGCTCACGATACTGTTCAGTATCTGTGCCCTGCTCGTATCCCAATAAAACACCGAGACCGCACCAGCCGTGGAGGAGCCCCCGTCCCGCTGGTCGTGGTCTGGACCGGCTGCCTTTTGTCAACAGAACTACGGCTTTTGTCGCGCGGATGCTCCCGTCCCTAGCGGCTGAGTCACGCTTTTGCCGTTGAGTTTGCATCGTGCGATGCAACGGCAGGCAAGCCAATGGTACGGGTTCCCCCCCAATGACAGCTCATACAGGCATCTCATTCGTTGGCATTTCCTCTCAACTCACGAGCCGGAGCTCGGGTATCTAGCTACATCTGAACAAGCGTGAGGGGCATTATGTAACACTCGAACCAGCCCTCGAGTGTGAGCGCGAGCGCGAAGAACGCGGCTATCGATCACTTATTGCGCCAAGTGCAAGAGTTACAACGTCTCTGCACAATGTTCTGGCAATAATTCCCACCACCTTCCAAGCCGAACAAAGCCGGATATTGCGAGAAAATTTAACCGAAAGTAATTATCAAGGTACCAGGGGTGTTTCCTGTCCCAATTGACCATCCCACCCCCGATAACAGACGGGCAATGTTCCACTTTGGCATGGTAGATAAGTTCACAGAAACATACTGCCAACAGTGCAACAGGCCTGTTGCATTATCTCTGCAGCACAACCCTTGTCAGCTAGGGTTACTCCCGACATATTTGAATCACATGCCTAAGGATATGATGCGGATGAAGAAAAGCATTGTCGATCCAACCCTAAGATGAAGAGCACATCTTCCGTGTACTAACCTAGTGCACAAGTACTGGTAGGTTATCAGTACCGTACGGTACTGTATCTCACTCCTTTTGAAAAAAGAGAGAATGGCCGGAAATGACTAGGAAAGCGAGAAAGACTCCCGGAGAGAGGGTGGAAATGGGATCAGCGGAAATCCACTCAGTCAATTCGGTTCACAGGGGTCTCTCTGCACAGATCCTACGCTAAAAATTTGCCGTAACTTATGTTGCTTGCTAGCACCAACGGATACAAGTACCCCGCGCAACGCTGCTGAACCCCCCAATGCAGCACGCCAGCCAATAGCAGGGCAAGCCGGGGATATTTACACGTGAACCGCAAAAATTCTCAAAGCGACAAGGCCGAGAAAGGGTGCAGAACAAATTTGACATCTCCGCTTATTCCGCCCGCGATCGAGTAGCTTCGGGAATCTAGCATTACGTTAACCTTGCCTTTCTCTTCCCTCTTCACGGAACAAATTACTGAACTTCGCCTGCTTAATCAGTCTTTCCTCCCTTTCAGGTAAAAAATAATATCAGCAGACATGAAACTTTCAAATTGCTTTCCCCCCCCCCCCCAGGTGTCGAATGTTCTATGAGTAGGGACAAGACGGAGGTCTTTGATGGTGAACCCCGCCAGGTGCACTTAGGGTTGGGGTACTTTGTACGATTCACCTCACTGGTCATTCACGGAACTATTTTTCCTTCTTCAGTCTGGAAAGTTTCTGACCTGAAAGCACATTGCTCCAACGGCATCAGACATGGTGGCTTGATGGGGGAAAACCTCGGAAGGTTACCGTAACCGACTAGAACGTGCAAGATATTGGTACTCCAATCGACTGCCGTATTGGCTGCATGCCATTAAACACCTCTCATGTTCATGATTAAATATTGGCGCATCCAACACCATCTCACCATGAGGCCAAAAGGGCAAAAAAAACAAAAACAAAAAACCCAACATTAGCGTGATACGAGTCCGCATCACGCCTCGCGCCTCAGACATGAAGTCACATCCATTGATCCACTTGGATGAAAGCATTCCCTCATGGTGTGCTTCACCGTGGCTGAGGAATGGCTACAGTGTGTCCGGTCGACTGCTTTTGGGACAAGCATCCCTAGTCAATAGAATTTTCTGATATTGATTGTACGGAAAATTCACCGGATGACCCGAATCCCTTCCCACCCCTCTCTCTCTCTCTCTCTCCAAAAGCCTAATGCAGGCCCTTCTTGTCCCTCCTCGTCTCTCTCCTGCATCGTGGCCGCCACGTTTTTTTCTTTTGCGCGTCCGACCCTGTCCACGGGAATGGGTGTCATCTCCCGCGTTATGTACGAGTACAGTACTTGTCCGTATCCTCAATTGTACTATAAACCCCTTTCAAGCATTACATATTACTTCAGCAGCAGCGAACTCTCTCTCCCCTTGAGAACACGCGTAACGGTTTAACGGCTCCCGTATCAAGAATATTTGCCCCCCCGCCACAAGGAGGGAGGGGCCCAGGGGGGAAGGAGTGCCAGAAAGAATTTCCGCCTGCGGGCCGCAAATCTTCCGTGCCAGCCCCTGCCTCGGAGCTGTCATTGGGCAACGGGGTTGGTCGGGGGCGCAAGTGCTGACAGCACGTAAGTATGATAAGTATGTGAAGAAAGTGTTTCCATTGAGAGTTTTACCGCAACCTCTGCTTTTGCCTACTCGAGTACGGTACCGGCACTGTACTCGCACTTACATAGCTCATCTACCCATCCCATCCCATCCCATCCCACCCCTAGCGTATCGACTTATCCAGGTGCGGCAAATAGGTGCCCGAGTACCTGAAATTAAGTGCGGTATGACAGTTGGGAAAGCCCCTTGTTCCTGGAATCCGCTGAGAGGCGTACGACTATTACAAATTTCCTGAATGTTGGTAAAGTGAGCCCAAAGCCCCGGTGTTTCTTTCTTTCCTTTTTTTCAGGGCTTGATCGCGCAATAACTCACCGGGGGCGGCGCCATATCATAATGGAAGTTTCGCCTTGGAGAATCAGATGCGCGAGCGTGCTGTGAATTTCTCCAGTTCAGTGGCTTGCCAAGTGCTAATTAAAGGGAGCTCTGAAGAAGGGAAGAAAGGAAAGAAAAAAAATGGAACACAGCCTTTCGCCCAACGAGTTTTTTTCTCTCCCTCCGCAATCTTTAGGAAATCTACAATATCATCCCGCAAACTTGTAACTTATATTGGGTGAAACTACCTTAGAGATGGTTTGGTTAGACTGTCACCGCAGGCCATTTCGTTTAGCACTGGCTTCCCTTTCGACCTACTCCGCCAACCATCTCCACGACCACTGCACGTACCTAGGCCCGGAAATAAACTCCATGAGAGAAAACATTCACACTTGTAAAAGGTTTGAGATGCTTGGGGGCCTAGCCCAAGCTAGCTAGCTAGCTAGATACTCGTAATTTGGCTCTCCCTCCTCCTTTCCAAGCTTTTGGTTATCGTCTCGTCTACTCGAGTACTGAGGACCACACCCCCTTGCTTGTGGCTTGAGATTTCCCAGCTATCCAGCTGGCTGGTTGGCTGGCTAGCTGCTAGCTGGGGTACTGTACTAGTACTGGCGCCAGCAAACGAGCTCACTAGTCCCATGGGCGAAAAGATCACAGAGAGGTCTAAAAGGCGTCTGTTCAAAAGAGCATGGAAGGCAAACTTAGACTAATGTATTATCCTATCGAGTCGCGACAGCATAGGAGAGCGAGAGGGGGGGAGGGAAAGAGCTATGATACTAGGAAAACTTGGCAGGACTCTTCACCCAACCCGGAGGGCACTGACAGTAAATCCGCCCTCCCCCCCTCAAATCCAATGCGGCTCAAAAACGAGGCCCTCTGATGCCCAGCAAATCAGATCTTGTGCGAGGCCCCAATAACTGGTATCGTCCCCCACCATCTCTCGCGGCGAGGAAAATCGGGAATGTCTTGAACCCTTTCTTTTGTGTGTGTGTGTCTGTGGGGGTGTTCGGCGGTCATTCTTTTTTGGGGCGGATTTTTTTGTTTCTTCTTAGATGATGGATGTAAAGACAAAAGAAACTAAAAAAAAAAATTTACTTGTACCGCGCCACTTAATGGGTCCGCAGTGCAAGAGTTACCGAGTGACTTGCAGTAGAATCGGAGGTTACAGTGGTTTTCAGATATGATACAATATTTGTATATTATTCATCAGCTTACAGTGCACAGTTGCTATCATAGAACTTTAGAACTATTGTAACTGATTGACTTCACTCGGCCATGGCAAGGGTTGAGAGGCAGGGTTATTGTACCGCACCGCGCTGATGGCAAGGATGAATTGGGGGAGGGGGAAGGGAGCTCAGCGTTCGTTCTTTCCTTCCTTCCTTTCGTTCGGGGTCTGTGGATCCGCCCCTCTCCCTCCCTCCCTTCCCTCTCAACGTCTCACTCACTCAATCATTCACCCCAGCCCCTCTTCTGTCCTCACCACCCCGACCCTACCCTACCCTTGCCCTACCCTAGCTCTAGCCAATGAACTAGCAGCACCGTGCCACAGTGCTAACGTGTCCTACCACTCCTTAGGCTCTCATCCCCGGTACTCTAAGTTTCTTTGGAGAGGGGGGGGGAGAGGCATCACAAGTTATAACACGGAATGCCGTAGGAGGCGGATTTTCATTTTACCTTTTTCTTTTTCTTTCTCCTTTTTTTTTTTTTTTTTTAAAAAACTCCCCCCTCCCGTTTCTTCGGGTCTCCCCCCGCATGACGCCGTTATAATAATAATGAAGGTGATAGGTAAGAGGCCTAGGGGGGGGCAGAGAGAGCTAGAAAAGGGACTGCCGGTACGAAGAGAGAGGGAGGGGGTGGGCGGGGCGGAAACATGTATGTACCAAGTCTCATACGGTACTCGAGTGCGTGAGGTATGCACCGAAGATGGGATGGATAATTCCATAGAAGACTTGTTCTACAAATTCCTGAAGATCCTTCTTTTCCCGTGTCATTGCTTTTTCTTTTCCTTCCCTCCCCTTCTATTCTTTGTTTTATAATTTTTACTTTTTTACTTTGTACGAGAGTGTGTAATCGTGCTACTTGTAGCTAGCTATGGTAGTAGAGCAGGTAGGTAGGTACTGTAGTAAGCAACCTGGCTAAGCAAAGAAAACCGGGTTTTATTACTTTTTCCAATGTTTCGAACGTTTCGTAATCGGTGTTGGGAGGAAGGGGAAGGAAAAAGGAAAGAAAGAAAGAAGCAAAAGCAAATGGGGAAAGTGAGTGGAACAGGGCTTGTAAATGACTGGGAAGTTAATAGTCTGGAAGAAACACCGAGGATTATACTGTGCTCTGCGAGTACAATACTGTCCAGTGCAGTATCTTTATTATTATAATAATGTGGAACTGTAACGCCTTTTTCCTTCCTTCCAAGGACGGCAGACTGTGATCATCCGACAGTAAGTTAGATACTCGGAGACCGATGCAATCCGTTTCGTAACATATCTCATAAACACTAGTTGGATCAATTGAGCTTTCTGCCACCCCCCACCTCTCCTTCCCTCCCCTACATCCTGCCATTCCTCTTCACCGATCCCGTGGCACTCCTAGTAAATGCTAACTGGAAGCTAATTCCAAAATCGTGATAAAACTTGCCTCACCATTGCAAACAAATAACTACCATGAATGAGAGTTTAAAAAATGGAAACCACTAAACCACTAAAATACCTACACAATAAATAAAAAGTAAAATAAACAAAATAAATAAAACCACCACCACCCACAATTTCGGATTGCTCCCTCTCCTTGTAAAGACCCCGCGCTAGGTATACCTCCCCAATCTTTGTGCTTCGAAAAACTAAAAAAAAAACTCTGCATCTCCAAAAAAAAACACAAAAACACAAAAAACACAAAAAACAAATTGTCCAACGTGCACAAACAGAAAACAAAATACCTTTATTTAACTCGAACCAATTTTTCGGCTTTTTGTAAAATAGTTAAAAGAATTCATCTTGCCCACCCATTTCACACAAAAGAAAAACGAAAAAGAAAAAACACGCAGAAAAAAAAGACGTAACAAAACAATAAGCACAAAAGCAAAAAGCAATCGCATAAAAGCAAACATCAGCCACCCAGTTATCTCCTTAAGAAATAATGACTTAAAAGGAAAGAAAAAGGAATAACGCAAAAAAGCAAGTACTGCCGCCACCGTTTTTGGTCAATTTTTTTTGAAAAAAGAGGATAGATGGTTTGAGAGGTTTTTTCTTGGGTGGACTTTGTAAGTGGTAAGGGGGTTAGTGAGGAGGATGAGGGAGGGAGGGAAGGAGAACGGAATAAACTAAACGCAAAAACTCAAAAGCAAATATCCCCGCCCAAGCCGTTCTGCTTTATGCAAAACGAACTAGATAACAATACAGAGGGATTAATGAGATAATTTGGAAAGGCAGAAAGGATGAAACAAAAAAGCATGTACCAAAATAGAGATCAAGAGAAATGTTGAGCCTGCACAACTATACCTGTACAGACGCAAGAAACCTGAGTCAAGGGAACTCGTTCAGGCCGGTTTTCTGAATAGATCAGATCCTAAAAATCATGATTAGACAAGCAGATAAATGAAAAGAAAAAAAAGGCCCGTAAATAAAATGACAATGAATAGTAAGGACAAAAAAGGTAAATAAAAACAGTAGAAATTAGTAAACGAGGTGAACCCAGATTCATGATATATTGCTGGGAGGATGGACCGGCAGGTAATTGCTTGACTGTGGCTTTCCTAAACGCCTCGAGGGTATAAGACTGCTAAAATGATACTGTAAGGTAAGTGCGATGAGCTCTTAGCTCAAATGAGGGTAAACCACCAGTAATGACAAGAAAATAAGAGCACATCGGAGACAATCCAAGAAGCGCACACGCACGCCCGCCGTACACCATTTGTCGCCGCAAAGCTAAGACCAATCTTAAACACAATTTTCTTCTGAACGACCGCCCCCACAGATGAGGCATAAACACCTCGCGCCAATAAAAATGATAAGGTAAAGAAAACCTGAGGTAAAGTTTGTAACAGAAGCAAAAATAAAATCCCAATCTCCCATAAATACGTTTAAGATGCTGTACACCAAATGATCATATGTAGACTATTTTGTGGAAGCTCCTCTGGCTCAAGTCGGTAAGCTAGCAGAACGAGCCTCTGGGGGTTGGAAGTAGGGTTTGTTCCGGTTCAGCCTTGACAAAGCTCGGGTCTTGCGCCGGCACTCCGGTGTAATAGATTCTATGCTGCGGAGGTTGCGTTTGAGCTGCCAAAAGCTGCTGCTGGTATGTTGGATAGTCGTACCAAACAGGTTGCTGCTGCTGCTGTACCGGAGCCTGGGGATGTGGGGAAAGCATTCCGTTGCTCTGGTGCTGGCCATTTTGCGAGTACATCACGATTGGATGTTGTGAAGATCCGGTATGTACTGGCATCTGTGCGGGATACGGTGGGATCCCCCCAGGCGAAATTGCTTGACCCATATTCTGATAGTGATTCGAAGGCGTCCCCTGTGGTGCCCGATAAAAATAATCTGAACCACAGCTAGCAGTGGTCGCCGAGGAACACGACGACAAGCTTCCAGGGCTGCTCTGGAGAGTCTGCTGTGCTGCCAGAAGTTGGTGGGTAGTTGGAGTGGAGCAGACGATGCTCAAGGTGTCAAACGAACGATTCCCTTGGAGTGGTTGGGGGGGGGGTCCAGTTGGCGTTGTGCTGTACTCATCATCCCGGTGAATCATAGTGTTTGGCGAGATCTCTCTTCCATCTCCAACATCCTCCTCCGGATAATATGGACTTTGGGGTGTCGGCGGCTGGTGTTGATGCATAGAATGTGTCATGGTCATAGGCATTGAATGAGGATACGAATCGGAAGCTGCGGAAAAACTTGTATTTCGACTTGAATGTCCAGACCTAACAGTGGATTGAGGGCTATGAGGAGTTAGGGGCTCAGCAAAGGAGCTCGCTGTTCGCAGCACGCTAGGACGATGAGGAGCTGAAGGAGGAGCTGCTCTCCTCGCTGCACCTTTCGTCGACCTTTTCGACTGAGCTCGTGATCCAGCCTTGCCTGATGCTTTGGGCGAGAGATCATCATCATCACTCTCCTCTGCATCGTCATCCGACACATCATTTTCTGTCCGAAGCTGATGATTCTTTCTAGCATGTTTTGTCAAAGTTGTCTTCCTACAGAAACTAGTTCACACCTTAGTACATGAACTCAGAAGATGACCGAAGTGAAGATACCTTTTCCCGCACTTGTCAATGGGACAGCTATAAGGCCGCTTCCCTGTGTGAATGCGCCTATGTCGAGCTAAGCTAGAGGACTATCAGAGCAGTGGAAACCAAGTTAGCTTCCAGGCCTAATTATATTCTTTCTTCATCCCAGGAGAGGAGTTGAACGCGCAAGACTAACATCTGAGAAGCATTTTCCACATCCAATATATTCACACGAGTGAGGCTTCTCGCCGGTATGTGTCCGAGTATGAACCGTCAAGGCACTTCTCTGAATAAAAGATTTCCCACAGCCGTGAAAGGTGCATGAGTATGGCCTCTCATTCGTATGTATCCGGTGATGGCGCTGTAAATCAGATTTGCGATTGAAGCTCTGTTCAACATTGACAGTTAGTCAAGCACGAAAGATTGTAACAAACAGCAGAGCATATTCATCCCAGCCGAGAGCAAACATGTCGAGAGGAAGAAAACCAACCTTATTACAGCTCTGCTCAGGGCAAGAGAAGGGCCGAGGACTCGACTCAGCAACAGTTTGCTCACGATCATCGATCAACTCCAGAATATCCATAGTGAAGAGATGGTGATTAATATGTGGAGGTAAAACAGTTTTGAAAAGATCGAGTGTTTTTTGCCTTGGTTTTTTTTCCTTTTTCCTTCCTTCTTTTCTCCCAATGAAAGGTTTCTATGAGTAGGTTGATAAACAGGAAAAGCAGTGAAGAGGAAGGAAAACGAGAGTGGGTTAATGTAGTAGTTGCAGAAAGTCAGGTGGTTGTTCAATTGGCTGGCAGGTTGTCTATACTGCCAGTCTGAGAAAAGCGATGGTGTCGTAGGATGGGTGATGTTATGTTCTCTCGGAACCTTCGATCTAGTCCAGCAGTTTCAGGGAGGGACGGGATAGATAAAGAAGGAATAGGAACGAAGGCTGCAATAGTTTAAAAGCTTGGTGGACTGGGATAGTCTCTGTATGAGGTTAGTGCGTGAGCCCCGAAATAATAACGTAACCGAGAGCAGTCCACACACGCCTTTTAATTATTTATTTCAGCGAGCTTTTTTTTTTTTTTTTTTTTCTTTTCCATTTTCAACACCCCCGAAAAATGTTGCCTTGCTCGAGTGCTCTACTTACTGTACACGCTCTTAAGGGAGAATAATGAAAAAGGAGGGGGGCAGGAAAGAAATGAATTTTGGTTCTGTTCCATACCGACCACTGTACCATAAACTTCATCCTTCTTCCCTCTTCCCACAAGTTCACACACACACACTCGCTCTCACCTGTATCTAAAGTCCCTCAAACCCACCCAGCTTGCTCAAAAAAATGGCCCCCAAAATAGAATAAAATAGAGCAGACATTCGATGACCACCATTCAGTCTTCGACTTTTGGTCTGGCTCTCTCAAGTCTTGGGGGGTCGTTGATTTGAGTGGGAATTGGTTCGATGGTGTGACGGGGGGGGGGCAGAACGTTTGATTGTTGCCAGTCGACCGGGCTGCCCCAAGGATTTGGGACAGGCGCTTTCGGAGCAATGACTGGAAAGAAGTGCCAGGGGGATTGGTGGATTGGGTGGAGAAAGTCTGCTGGGACTGGGGGGGGGTTCGAACTGCTTGCTTTTTGGTGCAGGGATAAGACTACCAGGAGTCCCGCAATCGAGGATGCCACTCGCACTAGCACTAGTCTCTCTTCCCACCTACCCTATTCCCTGACCCGCGCTACAATGCCACTCTGAGGGAAGGGCTAAAAACCTCTGCTCAAAGAGATTGAGAAAGAGGGGGAGAGAGAGAGAGAGAGAGACACTTGCACGGGCAGAGATACGATAAACCAGCGACTGGGTCCAGAGATTCGTTAGATCGTCGGGGTGCACCCCCCCCCCAAGAAAAATAAAAAAATAAGGATGGCTACATTTCTCACAGTCCCGGGAAGAAGGGAAAGAAGAAGAAAAAAAAAGAAAAATAATCAGGGTAAGCAGTTGAGCTTGAGACCCCAATCAGCCATCTAAACAAACACTTGTTCGATTTATCAATGTCTTTATTTAACCCACGGACGTGATGGTCTGAAATTCTGCATGGCGAGAATAAGGGAAGAATTGGAGCAAATGGTGAAATGGAGGGGGGGGCACCGCGAGATGGAGGAAAGAGGGAGAGAACACCAATTTTCTGTTATCATAACATGTGGTTATGATGCATTATCCACACATAAACTAACTACACACCACTTTCAATCCGTCAGAACCACCAACAACCACACAATCACCACACCCAACTGAGCAAGCACCAGATCGAATATTAAACCGAGCAAGTAACAAGCACTGGAAAGAAGCAGGCAACAAGCAGGCAGAAATCGAGGGATGCGGTGGAAGGGTGGGGAGATACACTTCACTGGCAGCAGTCAAGAGAAGTGGTCGGTAGGTTGAGGCAGGGTACAGTAGGCTGTTTCTTGATTGTGAAAGGGGGGGAGGTGTCTTGGGGCGACGGATTTCAATTCATGTGTAGGATTGGGTGAAGGGAGCAAGGGTTAGGAAAAATAAAATAAAAAAAGGGAGCGAGTGGAATTGGAATTGGAAGGGTGGAGGGCTAGTGTGAAATGGGTGGAAATGCAAGTCCCAAGACACAGCATGAGGCTACGGTGTGAGCCCTTGTCCATAGTATTTGACTCGAGCAGTTGTGAGGTTCAAGTACCGTACCGTTAAACCATTGGCAACCGCTTGCTGAACCCCACTCAGAGAGGCGGGACTGGGTCTTCTCTCTTGGCAGCTCGTAGGGTGGGCTTGCCACAATGTACTCGAGTAGTCGGATCACCCGTAGAGTTGGTGGGTTACCGAGTTGTCTCAATGCCAAGTCCTATGCAGCTGGGTAGCAGGTGAAGCGAAAAGCAATCGAAGCTCTAGCTTGGGAAGCTGTTCACTGGCTCACGCGAGACAAGTGATGCGGATTTGGTGTGTGAGGGCAGGGATGAGCAACTAGTCAAGACCCTGAAAATATGATGCATCACTTTTATTCAAAACCTCCCATTCGAACTGAAGTCTCACACTCCACTCACCCAAACTCACTCAACTCAATCATCCAAAGTGAACTCAGTCAGTCAGTCAGTCAGTCACGTAGCCCGCAGAGCTAACCTGCTAGCACTAAAAGTCACTCATCCATTCACTCACTCGCTCACTCAATCATTCACTTTCCCTTTCAACGCTTTCTCATCAGCTTCTCTCTCTCTCCACACTTTTTGCCATCAAGTATGCTGTGGGTCTCCATGGGGCGGGAGCATTGCAGTCGGGGCTGCAGGTGACCACCCACCTTGTTTGTACTTCTGCTCAGAAAGACTACATGCACTGTATCTCTAGTGCGTCTGGTATCTTTTCACCACCGACGAGTACTCGAGTACAATATCTACACCACAAATACCGTATCAGCCCTTCAATGACTGCTCGAACAATAGCTTTGGCCGTACGGTACCCGTGTGGGCACGGAAGCCGCAGCGGATGATCCGGGCCTGGGCACGAGTGCTTCTATAAGGGGGGGTATGCTGGTAGGATGATGTCTGGCACCTCGATTGTTTTATTTCATTTCATTTTCCCTTGCCCTCCTCATTCCATCTCCGTTGCCATGGGCTGTGCCGGAAGTAATTGTGATACACATAAAAAAATTAAAAAAATAATAATAATAATAATAGCACGGTAGGGTTATATAACACACGTAGTAATCCTACAGGGTAGTAGAAATGGCCTCCACGAACTCGTGTCGCCGATCCGAAACGAAACCCTAATAGTATTCCAGCTGACGGCAAGACATTTATTTGGTCCAAATTGAAATATCGCACACTGACCGATTGGGGTAGTCATTTATGGCTCAACACCTTATTTCTCCGATTCACTCTGCAACACCTGTGGTGTGCGGATTTCAATCAGTGACTTCTCGAGCTGCGGAAGCCGTTGTTTGATCAATCACCAACTCTGGAGGTGATAGCAGTTGCTCGGGTGAGTCAGTGGGATATAGGCATTTCATGCTCTGTAGGGGGTGGAAATTTTTTGGTGCCTTTCGTTTTTGGATTGACTTTTCCCTCCCCCCGCCCTTTCCCACAGGATATGGGACTGATTCTATTCATAGAAAAAGGACATACATCACTTACGGGTCTATCCCTTGCTGCAATTGCAGTACTGTAGGTTACGATAGATTTTTTGGTGTTTGGAAAACAAACGACATGAAATGGCAGGGGTAGTTCCCCGAAACGGAACGGGAGAGGATAAAGTGCACATAATAAAACCATGTGGGGGACGACGACGTCGTAACCTCGATGTCGGTGAGATAGAAAGAAACAAAGATACGGTGGTGGGTCTGCTTGTACGAGTACCGTACTCAAGTGCTGTCGGTAGCAGCAAGCACTAGTAAAGAAAAAGAAAGGAACGGAAAAGGAAAAAGGAAAAAAGGAAAAAGGAAAAAGGAAAAGGAGAGCAACAAAAGGAAACAGCACGCACTGCCGTGAAGTAAAGTATCCCCCCAATACTCGTACGGTACTCGAGTAAACACACCAAGGTACCGAAGCTGCCGTGCTGGGTCGTTAATGAGGTTGAGTGACTGGGCCACCACCCAACTCATGTCTTCTGGGTTTGTCTCAACCACGCAGGTGGTACTGTGCTAGTACTTGTAATTCATAGCGCCCTAGACTACTGTACTCGTAGCGCGAAGCTACCTTTGGAACACTAAGTAAAGGATAGTGAGAAGGAGCTCAAGAGGAGCATGGACCCTTTCTTCAATCTAACGAATTTCCCTATTTCCGCAAGACAGTGCCGGCACCGTAATGAATCTGTATGGTGGGGTGTGCGGAGAGTGGGAGGATTTTGTGGGGGTTCTGAGCGCGGATTGTGGGAGGGGGATCGAAGGCGACGGTACGGACATTTACTGTTCCCTACCAGTGTGTATCAATCGCTCTTGCATCGTATCCAGATGCCCAGGTAGAGAATTTGTCACAAGCTCCTGAGGAGGCTCTTCATCGTGTCCACGATCCAGGTACGGGACGGTAGACTATTGTGTTTTATGCCGTATCTCAAGATGCCGTTAGATACTCCTACGGCACAAGGGTCTGGAATAAGATACGAGTACTCGTAATGTCCTGACGTTTGTGAACACGACCACTATTGCATGATGCCAAGATCCGGGCAAAAAAGCTGAATTTTGGGTGTATGCAATAGCAGTTGTGTTCACAAACGTCAGGACATTACGAGTAATGGTGCGGTGCATAACTAAAATGCCACCCGCAATGTTACACTTGAGAAAGGTAATCCTGTTTGGATCTCTCGTTCTTCTTGCTTTGGTTAGTTTTGAAGGGATATAATTAATGGATGGTTGCCCGGACTCCAGTTGAATACACCGACAAGAAGGGTTCTCTCCAGGTTCTTCTACGAGAGATATTGGGCGACTCATAAAGTATCCGGATGAAATGGGGCTAAGATTCGAGTTTTTCTGCATAAGCTGGGACATCTTGGCGCCAATTCATCCGAATACCTTGTGAATGGCCAAGTATGATACGAGTACCACCAGTACAGTATGGTGCCAGCACCTTATAATCGACCTTGAGTGCCACCCCGAGAGGAAAACTAGTCCCAATATAGTAAGCAACCTTACTACTTCAGGTAATATATTTCATATTACTCAGCCAAAACTTTTTTTCTCCATACAAGTGCCAACCCCCCAGGTGCATGCAAAATTTGCCTTGCCTTTAAGAGCCATTATAGCAAGAACCACTTGCCTAGAATAAAATCTGGTCTGTAAATGTGTTCTTTAGATGATTTAGAAGGATTATACAGAAGGAATAAGGAAAATAAGAGCCTGTGGTATTGTTGTTCATTGAAAAGTTGGGAAAATTTGGTTGTCATGAGGTTGATTCTAAGGTGCCGGCACCATACAGTATCGTACAGGAAATAGACCCTCTTGCTCAATTTTTCCGCTTAGTAATACATATGAGAAACAGCACCCCGGGTCAGATCCGCATGTGTGTTTAAAATGCGCCTCTCATCATTCCAACTCTGCCAAAAGATAAAGTTGATAGCATTAAAAGAGGGGCTAACTTTAAGTACCGGTAGTTCCAGACAGTTTTTCTCCAAAAACTTTGTTGTTGCCGGACCTGTTAGATATGGTTCTGGTAAGGGTCAATTTGAGGCGCCTGCACCAATGTCACTCCCGGAGCTCTGGCCCCGCTGCAAAGATCATCCTAGATATCTCAAAGTAGCACCCCAGTACTAGATGGAGGTTTTAGGACGGAGTGTGTATTATGGTATCTGCCCGGATTGTTCCAGAGAAACGGCGGGGGTCTCTTGAACTTAGTGTTCTCGGCTGACCCTCTCGAGTTCGTAGATTTGAAGCATTTCACTTCAGTAGAGAGCACCAGTTGAATGTAGAACTGTTTGCATAGCGCTGTAGATGTCAATAATGCCTATGGTTGGATTTTCCTAAGAAACAACATTCAGAAGGGTGCAGATCATGAAGATAACATTATAAGAAGAATTTTGTATCTCGAAAGCAAGAAATCGGCCACTGCTGCAGCATCTCGTCCTGGTTATATAATAACGTGCACTCGAGTGCAAAACCTCCATGGCTCACATTCCTGTCCAACAAAATTGAAGGGGAAATCCCAAAATAGCGAATTTAGTCAGGGTATGGTACAAGTGCCACCGGAAAAGTGAGTGCACACATCCTTGATTGCTCTTACATCCAACTCCTAACCTCTTGTGACCTGTCACATTAGGCGGATTGGCGTATTAGGATCCATGGTGGCTATCTCGCGATGGCTTCATGTCTTTGTGATGAAGCCCTAGTGTAGACCTAGTCACAACAGGAGTAGAGGGGTGGATTCACACCGTGTTTTAGAGCAGTGTCAACAGTCTGGGGGTAGGGTGGAGCTAGTAACGGCTCCCATCAACAGGGTCATATGGCCCTCAGATTCACCAGATTACTAACTGACACTTTCTCATAAGGGTTCAATTCCTTCAACCTTGGTTGTCCGTTGCGCTAATGTGCGTAGTTTTCGACATGAGTTTGCGGATCTAGGCGAGACCCTTCCGTGTTCAAGTCATGGAGTCTGTGCACTGGGCACCTGTTCGAAACTCGCGGTCGGAGGTGAAAGCTTTTTCGTGGTGATTAAATTATGACCCCGCACTTGTTGTGCCTGCAAAAGAGTACCGTAAACAAGATGTACCAGATTACGAGTGGGGTCAAGCCAATAAGTGTATTTTGCTGAGAATGTGACAGGTCAACCCTGGGCTCGGCTATAGGTTGTATCCTATATGAAGAGAAATCTGACAGGAAGCTTGGTAAGTCTGATTGGCTTTTAGTGACCTGTAGGGGTGTGAGGGCGATTGGGCGAGACGTGGTCGGCCTGCTGGGGCAGTGGCCTAGTGGCCCTGTGTTAGGCGGGAGCCTATCTCAAAGTCTTGCAAGATGACTCAGGCCGATAATCTTAATCGTAGACGGAGATTGTCTGGGAAAGCTCAATGATTCAAAATAGAGGTAGGTAAAGTGATAGAGATTTTTCTAGCGTAAAAACTTATATTGATAAGATTTCTTCTCCGTTGCTTAATAATGTTCAAATAGCTGGGGAGGCACCTCAATATTTATATACCGCGTCTGGGTAGTCGCGGGCTACATCTAGTTCTCATACTAACTAAGTTCCTACTAACAAACTCCAGCTTCATCTTAAAAGTCCGAACACTGTTTAACCCTGACAATTCTGTTATCTCACTTCGACTTCCAATTCGCAACACGATGAAATTACCTGACGGTGCTCCCACACATCAGTCCATTGGTTACGATCCATCTTCGTCGGCATGGAGTCTTGCTTACCATTTGCATAGGCAGAATGGTCTCCATGATCGAACCAACAAAGGGGCCAGCTTTGTTATCGAACCTCTCAGCATTGCAGATGCATTCTGCACATGACCGCTGCGAGGCATAGGATAGACTAGTTACGATAATTGCTCCAATAGCCATTATCCCTCCATAGTCGTATTGTTATCGTATGGTTCCGTCAGTATCAGAGAATACTATTGACGTGTGTGAGGGTGGGTATGCCTGATTTCTCAAACTACCTTATCCAACAACACCATTCACTTCTGCAACTTTCATCGCGAGAGCGTGGAGTATAGAATGTGTTGCTTAACCATTGTCTGTGAAAACGTCCCGTTACTTAGTGACCACTTTCGCGACTCACATCCTTAGTGCTCAATAACCTTATACGACGTCGACCGATTTGGCTCGAACCACTTGCATAAGCTTGCCAAAGGTCTTCCCTCATATACCCTGCAAATGGGATCCGGTCAGACAGACGGCCGCGACGTATACGGGGTTACGAGGAGGGCTCTAATGAGCATGTCTTTGGTGAGGGGACTCAACTACGGCGGCCTCTGCTGATGTAGCGCCTTCCCAACGCTGGTGCGGGATGGGGGTGTTGGCTTGTCCCTTTGAACTCAGAATCCTAAGGTAGGGTAACTATAGGTCTTTATTCACTAATGGAAAGCTAAGCCTTCCGGTATGCCTAACACCCTGAGCAGGTATCGCGAAGCGAGTGTTAATAGCACTTGTGAGGCGAGGTGATATTCTTAGCTACCACGAGCTTTGATATCAGCCCGAGAGGACAGTTAGCACATGTCCGTCAAATTTCGGCTAATACATGTTGCTGATTTGTTTACCACTCGCAGAAGTGTTTGTCTCAGATGAATTAGTCCTCCAGATCAAGTGCCTGTAGTTGAACAGATTGGGGATGTGTTAGGCGTTTGGCTTAAGGAGTAAACGACACAGTGTGAGATGCACGCAGCCATTTTAGAGGTACAAGGCGAGTAAGGTGAGTTAAGTTTACTGCCCATATTCCTGAAGAGGGGTGTGTTGTGTTAAAGAGATTTGGCTGCGGCCCGTAGTGTCCTTGTGGCAGAGGGTTATTGCCGGGCTGAACACCTTTACATGGCGTGCTTTTTCGGAAAGGAGAGGAGCGGCCTTAACTAAGAAGAAAATAAGTCCTTTGGTGGTCTTGACACAGACTACGCTTTTGCTGGGCGTCTACAATTGGGGGTTCCCGTAAGGGACATGATGTTATTGTTAATTCAGCACTATTTGCGCAAGTAGGCAGATTGAAAACATCCCCCCATTGTGTTGGGAGTGCAAGCTGGGCTGATGGAGGCCGGGGTAGAGTTTTGTAAGAGAGCCAAGTGGTTGGTTTCCGAGGGTGAGCTGCAGAAGAGGAAGGAGTGGGGCTCGTTGTCATCCACTGTGGTGGTCAGGATAAGAGGAGGGGACGTGGCTGGGCAGTTGTGCCGCACTGGCCTTTGGGTTGGTGGGGTGTCTTGCTCGGTTAGGAGGTATGTGGCGGTGGCTCCGGTGGTGAAGGGTCCAGCTTGGAGGAAGGCGGTGGATGAGGTGAAAGAGGCAGTGGCTGGTAGTGGCGAGAGTGTGGCGTTGTTGATGAAGGACTTCAGAGGTGAGGTGAGGAGGTTGACTGTGGTGGTTGGAGTGGCACCTCCGGGGAAGAATGCGGGGGATGAGTTTTCGGGTTTAAAGAGGGAGGTGGAGGAGATTGGGAAGAGGGTAAATGTGGCGTTGTCTGGGCTTAAGGCCATCGGCGGTGACGTTGATGTTCTCGGGTCTATGATGGCGGCCATGTTCAAGGGTATGGAGGAGATGGAGAAGGCGAAGAAGAAGGAGAACGGTAAGGGGGTGGATTTTGGCGGGGGGAGTAAGGTGGGCTCGGGTTTTAGGTTTTGAGGTTTATGGCCTGGGGTTTTTCCATGTTGTAGTGGTTTTTTGGCCTTGGTAATTTTCTTTTGTTTTGCTGCTCAGAAGGGGGCGATGCCTGTAGCTTCATGGTTTGATGGTCCATACGCTTTAGAGTAGCATGAATGGCCGAAATGGAAAAAGTTTACAAAAAAAAAAAAAAAAAGTGAGTGCACATGTGGGGTTTTACACCAAAAACAGCCAATTTCACCCACTTATTCCACCACCAATATCTGGATTAAAAATAAGAGAACTTCATAGAATGTTCAGAATAGATCTAGGCTACTGGCCTTCCATTGAAACCTCATATGAATTTAAATTCCCTGGGGAGGAGTAGTGCAGAGAAATAAAGATTTCCTGAAAATTGCGCCAAGACGGTCATTTTTGGTGAGAAAACTGTGTCTTGGCGGAATTTGAAAGTTCAACTGCGTACTACTCCTCAGAGAATTTTAATTCATTTGAGATTTCAAAAGAGGTTGGGTAGTGTATAGCTCTCCGAGCATTCTATGAAGTTATCTTATTTTTAATTCAGTTGTTGGTGGTGGAATAAGTGGGTGAAAATGGCCGTTTTTGGTGTAAAATCCCACGTGTGCACTCACTTTTTTTTTTTTTTTTTTTTTTATAAAATTTTTACATTTCGGGCACCCATGCTACTCTAAAGCGTATCGCCCTATCAAACCACTAAGCTACAGGCATTTCCCCCTTCCTAGCAGTAAAAACAAAAGAAAATTTCCAAGGTCAAAAAACCACTACGACGTGGAAAAACCCCAGACCTTATCCTCAAAACCTAAAACCCGAGCCCACCTTACTCCCCCCACCAAAGTCCACCCCTTTCCCCTTCTCCTTCTTCTTCGCCTTCTCCGACTCCTCCATCCCCTTAAACATGGCCGCCATCATAGACCCGAGAACATCAACGTCACCGCCAATGGCCTTAAGCCCAGACAACGCCACATTCACTCTCTTCCCAATCTCTTCCACCTCCTTCTTCAGACCCGTAAACCCATCTCCCGCATTCTTCCCCAAAGGTGCCACTCCAACCGCCCCAGTCAACCTCCTCACCTCACCCCTGACGTCCTTCATCAACGACGCCACACTCTCGCCACCCCCCGCCACCCCCAGCCACCGCCTCCTTTACCTCATCCACCGCCTTCCGCCAAGCTGGACCCTTCACCACCGGAGCCACCGCCACATACCTCCTAACCGAGCACCACACCCCACCAACCCAAAGGCCAGTGCGGCACAACTGCCCAGCCATGTCTCCTCCTCTTATCCTGACCACTACAGTGGACGACAACGAGCACCTCTCCTTCCTCTTCTTGAGCTCACTCTCGGCAACCAACCATCTGGCTCCCTCACAAAATTCCACCCCGGCCTCCATCAGCCCAGCCTGCACCCCACCAATCCCCGTCTCCCACCTCACACCACCCACCTTCACCGCCGCTGGCAACCTCAAATCCCTCCTCTTTTCAGGGTCTTTCGGGCCTCCCACCTCCACCTTCCTCCTCTTAC